>Ga0099364_10007036_pt1 | contig 16190 bp, 23 predicted proteins | sample TergutTh196P3_FD_73070 | JGI IMG/M metagenome (GOLD analysis project Ga0099364, IMG submission 73070) | Microcerotermes parvus P3 segment gut microbial communities from Pointe-Noire, Republic of the Congo - Th196 P3 | ecosystem: Host-associated > Arthropoda: Insects > Digestive system > Gut ...
CTGGGTAAGACCAGCATTAAGAGCGCCTATCTTATGTGCGTTTAGCTGGCTTTCTGTGCCAGTCATCACGGCAAGAGCGGAAATTGTTACCAGTTCCCTTGTCTTCCAATCGAGTATATCACGTGCGAAAAGGTCTCCAAACAAATGGGCGCGAAGGTAGTAGTTGGATATTTCGCCGCTGAGAGCATTTCGAGTCAAGGGCGCTGATTGTGGAAATCCAAACAGTCTGCTTTGGGTTTCCGCTCCAAGTTGGTAGCTGGTTTTGTCATCGGGAATGGGTGTATTACTTTTACCTTGTGTGACACTTTTTCCTTCGGAATTTCGCTTATTTACCACGCGCTCTACTGTGCTTAAAGCATTAAGGCAGCGGGGAAAACCGCAATAGGCGTGTAGATGAACACAGATTTCTAGCGCTTCGTTTATGGTAAGGTCTGCGTCAAATCCTTCGTTTAGAGCCTGTTCCAATGCGGCAATATCGCCTTGCGCGGTAAATGCAGCAATCCGACAAATAACTGATTCTGTAACCGTTAAACCTACTTGTGCGTTTATTTCCATAAGTCCTCCAAAAAATAAAAAAATTATTGCAATAGCTAAATTCTTCCTCATGCTAAATCTCCTTTTTCTCTTTATTGGGTTTCCATAATTTCTTTATACCTTTGTTGGGACAGTTTTTTTTCTGCCTCAAATACAAGTTCATCGTAATTGGCAATTTTGAAATCCAGTTTTTCAAGCGTTTTTTGCATTTCCGACACCTTTGCGGCAAGAATGTTCCGTTGTTCTGTAAGGATTTTTATTCTGGTTTCCCGAGAATCTTTTCCGTGCTGAAAAAGAGAAACATATTCAATGAGAACTTCAACAGGAATGCCCGCTGAGCGCATACACTTTATAAAGTCAATCCATTCATAATCTTCTTCGCTATAGTCCCTGATACCGCCTTTTGTCCGCACAATCGGCGGTATTAGACCAATCCGTTCATAATAGCGAAGCGTATCGGTTGATAAGTTGCATTTTTCGCCCACTTCCGCAATAGTCATCTTTTAGCCTCCAAAAGCCATTTATGTAATGCTACAAGTTGGAGTTAACTCCAAGTCAAGTGGTTTTTTGCTTTTCTGTCGAAATTTCTAAAATTCAGGTTCGTAATCAAGCTGTTTTCGTTTTTATCATTATCTCCAGAAAAAACCAAATTTTACATGTTGAACCTATGGAATATTGTCTGGCTTCACAATGTTTAGATCTATGCCGTCAAGCCAAGTCGCCGTCAGATTTTTTGCATTTGAAAATGTAAATCTTGTTATTAAAAGCCCGTCCATTACGGTAGAATTTGGACACATATTACGGACTGTGGTCATTGCTTGGTCGTTACTGCTACTACCAGATGTGCAAAATGGTATAATTGTTTTACCGGAAAAGTCGTATGCTTCTAGGAAAGAGCGTATAGCCATAGGCGTATGACCGTGCCAAATAGGATGTCCGATAAATATGATGTCATATTTACCCATGTTCTCTGTTTGTGTGGCAAGAGCAGGCCGGAAGTCGCTTGCCAGTTCCCGGCGCGCAACAGTAAGGCACTCATTATAATCTGTGGGGTAAGGATCGACAGTTACAATCTCAAACAATTCCCCGCCAACAATTTCATATATATATTGCGCCACCGTTTGTGTGTTGCCGGTACGCGAGAAATAGGCGATAAGGATATTGCCGGATGATTCAACAGGTGTTGGAACAAGTTCTGTTTTGTTATCTGTTGCGTTGCCCCTGCAAGCAGTAGATAGCGTGAAAAGTATTACAAGAGCCGCTAATAATGTGGTTTTTACCATTGCCATTTCTGTCTTCCTCCTTTCATCATATCGTCAACTCCAAGTCAAGTAGTTTTTTGATTTTTACAATTCTTTATGGCTTCTGTTATTCAATATTTTCCCACCATTTAGTGAATTTTTGAGAGAAATCTTTATAGTAAACTAATTCACCAATCATTGGAGTTATTATGTTAAACCCTTCTTGTTCATTAAGTTTTGAGGCAATTTCAAGAGGTTCTTTCCATGAGTGCCGTGCTAATGTATATTTTGCGTGATGTGTTGCAAAGCTTCTTCTAGGGTTTAGATCATTTATTGTTTGGGCAAATTCGTCAGGCATAATATGAATGTCCCTCCAGTCATATCCGTACTGACCAAATTCCAGTATTGCCAGGTCGATATTATGAAATTTCTTACCTATTTCAGAAAAATGACCGCCATAGCCCGTATCGCCGCTGATGAAAATATTTGCTGATGGCGCTTCTATCATAAAGGAAACCCATAATGTATTATCGCTTCCAAATGATGCCCTCCCAGAATAATGCTGTGCAGCAAGAATATGTAAAACTATATTTTCTTTTAGTGTAACACTTTCATTCCAATCCAGTTCAATGATATTTTCGTTGTTAAATTTCCAACGCCTGAAATGCTCCCCTACACCCAAACCGCAAACAACTTTCCCTATTTTGTCTTTCAGATTTATTACCGCTTTATAATCCAGATGATCCCAATGGTCGTGTGTAATAAGTAGGTAATCAATATCCGGTATATCTTTCGGCTTATAAACTTCGGTTCCGGGATAAGGTTTGTTGAAAAACGAAACAGGCGAGCCTGTAACTAAAACCGGGTCTACTAAAAAACGGATACCGTCTATTTGCATAAATAGGGAAGAATGTCCCATCCACATAATTACATTATCTTTTCTATCCAGTTGAAATAAGTCAGTTTTTATAGAGGGTAGCGGCATAGAAGGTCTTAAATTATCAACCCCTTTTCCGGTTGCGAAATCCCATGCACCTTTAAGAGTAAATTTTGGACTGGGTAATCTGGGCGAATGATTGTGAAATTTGCCATCGTGATAATTTGGAGAGGCTTCTATTTTCTCCATAATATTACCTCTGGGAGCCCTTCCAAAACTCGGAGTAACACAGCATACAAGATACAATAGAGATATTGTTGCTATAAAGATTGTGGAAAAAATTACCATCTTTCTTTTCCCTGTTTTTAGTGTCAATTTCGGACCTTTTGCTATTACCATACACTACTTTCTGTGCTATGCAAAAGAATGACCTCCACCTTTATCATATCCTCCGCATTTTTCACATTCATGAATGTTTTACCGATAAACTTCATCGGCTTGTAGGAGTTAACTCCAAGTCAAGGGTTTTCACTTATACGAGTTCTTATAAATGGTTATGCAATCATCAATGCTCAATTCGCACCTATCGCATGAGAACAAGCCACCCATTGTGTCTTTTGCGTTTTTTGCAAGAGTTTCAAACTCGTTTGGCTTAATTCCGTAGTCTGACATTTTCACATTGGCGATACCGCAATCATCTTGAAGCTTGCCAATCACGTTTATAAAGTCCATAGGCTCTTTTGCGTCCGCAGCTCCCATGATTTGTGCCATTTTTACAAATCTATCATTACAAATTTGTTGATTGATAAAATGTGAAAAATATGCTTTTGAAAGCATGACCAGACCTGCGCCGTGGGGTAGATCCTGATGATAGGCGCTCATTGCGTGTTCAAGCGAATGCTGGCTTGTTACACCGCCGACTACCATAACATAGCCGGAAAGGGTGTTGCCGAACGCTATTTTTTCTCTTGCTTCAAGATTGTTGCCATCCTTAACAGCCGTCGCAAGGTTACGGCTTATGTTCTCAATGGCGGTCAGTGCGTACATATCGCTCATAATATTTCCCGCTGCCGATATATAACCTTCCATGCTGTGAGAAAGCGCGTCCCATCCTTGAAACGCTGTGAATTGAGGCGGTACGCTTATCATCAGTTCAGGGTCAACAACTGCAATAGCGGGGAACATACATTTATATCCGCCGACACCTATTTTTTCGTTTGTTTCCGGCTTGGTGATAACGCCGTATGGGTCAACTTCCGATCCTGTCCCTGCTGTAGTGGTAATGGCGACCATCGGTAAAGCAGGATTTTTGCCGATAAGCCCCTTGCCTGTACCTCCGAAAACGTAGTCCCATAAATCGCCGGAGTTTGGAGCAAGCAAGGCCATTACTTTTGCAGCATCCATGACGCTACCGCCGCCAAGAGCGATAACAAAATCACAGCTATTTTCACGAATAAATGCCGCTCCTGCTTCAACGGTTGATTTAAGCGGATTGGACTCAACTTTGTCGAATATAACGGTTTCCACGCCGCATAGCTTCATTTGTTCCTTTAAGCGCGGCAGGAAGCTAAGCCCTGATTTTCCATTGGAAATGACCACCGCAGCCTTTTTACCAGGCATGTCTAATTTATGTAAATTATTTAGCTGCCCTGCTCCAAACAAAACTCTTGTAGGTGTGTAAAGATTAAACATTTTCCTTCCCTCCAAATTATTGACTTTCAAGTATATTTAAGGTTTTTAGCCATGCCGGAATACGGGCGACATTATTAGCATCAAAACCATTGAGTACGGTTGCACTTTGCACCAATTTTTTTATATCACTGACCGTGCGATTCAAGCCGCCACCACCATGTGTAATAAACGGAATTATAGTCTTGCCTGTAAAGTCTGCTGATGATAAAAATGTGGAGAGCGGTGGGGCTATTGTACTCCACCAATTCGGCGAACCTACGAAAACAACATCATATAAGCTTATTTTGGGCAGACTGCCTTTTAAGGCGGGCTTAAAACCTTTGGCTATCTCTTGCTTCGCTTGCTCGGTAACGGCGTTGTAAGTTTGTGGATAGGGGTCTTGTTCTTTGATTTCAAAAATATCCCCTCCTGCGATTGCGTGAATTTGCTCGGCGGCCTTTTTTGTTGTGCCGGAATGAGAGAAAAATGCTACAAGAATTCTACTCATAGAAAAAAACCTCCTAAATGCTGAATGGTAAACTAAGTCTATTCCTTGGAGCTAACTCCAAGTCAAGGGGGTTTTCTATCTTTTTTTAAAAATTTCCATTGTTTTCCGTGCTATAGAAAGATTGGCCAAACCAATAATTATGGCTTTGCCTCTCAAAAATCGGACTATACACCTAATTACTTCATTTCGTAGAACGCCTATCTTTGGATTATGGATACAGAAAGAAAGGCATTACACACCCTTATACCTCTTGAAGATTTTAAGGTTCTGATGGGTATTGATGATCGGGAAGATAAAATTTGCCGGTTCTGTCTTGTAACTTCTACTTTTTCCATTGAGCAATATTGCAAGCGGCGGTTTTTACGGAAAACGCAATTTGAATATATAGACTTTTACGGTGATTTGATTTTGCCGTTGCGTGAATACCCTGTTTTCAAGGTGTCGGCTGTCTATTCTCTTTTCGCAATATCACCTTCAGAATTAATTGAGCCGGATTTTTATCAGGTTTTACCGGATTGCGGTACTGACATTGATTTACCTTTTGCACTTTCTTTTTCCCCGGCTTTAAAAAGGCTGCGGGGATTACAAGCATTAAAAGTTGTTTATTTTTCTGGTTATACGCAAGGCAGAGTTCCGGCGGATTTGGCTTCTGCGTGTATGGAATTGGCAGCGTGGAACATGAACCGCTACCGGGGACGGCGTATAGGTTTGACAGGGAACATCAGGGGCAATGGAAAAGAAGGAGAACATTTTGAATTGTCTATGCCAGAAAATGTAAAGGGTTTATTAGAGCCATATAGGAGAAAAACTATATGAAAGATTTTGTTGAACAACAGATTATTGAGGCCGTTCGAGGGCTTTTAACTAGGCGGGTTAATCAGTTGTTAGGTGATATGGAGAGCCATATACCTCTAATTGAATTTTCCAATTATAGAGGCGGTACTGCTGTTTGTCCGATTATTTCATTTTCAAATTGTGAACAGAGCGAAAAAGAACGGATTATACGACTGGAAGCTTATTCTTTGACAATCACGTTATCTTTACCTGAATTACCTGAAAACGAATTACTTTGTTACGCTTATGCAGGCGCTGTAACTAGGGCTTTTTATGATGACCCAACATTAGGTGGTTTAGTGGACAGGGCGGTAATAACCGGAAAGAAGTATGTCCAGCCTAAAATGCCTAATTGCAGTGAAGGCTGGGAACTGATTATTTCATTGCGTGTAACGGTCGAGGCAATGAAGACATGAACGTACATGGTTGTGATTGCTCTATTGTTGTTAAGACTACACACAGGGAAATGGACATACCCTACTCCGAAGAAACATTGAGGGAGGGTTTTTCTTTATTGCAAGAAGAAGCTTCTATCGAAGGTGACGGTATAAGCAGGGCAATAAGGAAAAGAGGCGGCGTAACTGGGTGTGTGGTTAGTCCTTTCACGATTGAGACAGCCCCATTGTTGCTGTACCTTGCCTTTGGATTGGCGGGGCTCCCTGTTTTTGTTTCGGAAACACGCAGCATTAACCAGCATCGCCTCAATCTCTTGCCAATGGAAGATACTGAATACTTCGATTTGATACAGGACAGAGGGCATGAGCGAAAACTTTATGAAAGCTGCCGGGTAAAGGGTTTTGAGTTGCGGATTGTTAGAGGGGAAGCAATAAAACTGAAACTTGATATGCAAGGGGAGTATCCTTCAATCGTCTACCCGTATGTTAATACTTTTCCTTCAGAGACAGGAGAACGATTTAACGGCGATAACGTAAAGTACAAAATTAACGGGCAAGAATATAAAAATATCTACGGTATGACGCTTTCAACCAAAAAAGAAGGCGGCACAAAAACAGAACTTTGGATTAAACGGTCATTAGACCAAGGATCTGAAATACCAGAAATAATTGACGAGATGACCATTACGGCTCAACTTCTGCGTGATAAATATGAATTCAGGCATTTTGGCACATTTCGGATAACCCTTAACCGGCTTTTCCTGACCACTGATGAAACGGACGTAAACAGTGCCGGTGCTGTTATCGGACCGCTTAGATATTATGTGGCTGGTGTCGTTTCTGCGGAGGTGTTTACCTCAACTGGAGATAACATAGCATGAAATTCTATGAAATTGACAACGCACTGCAAGAAGCCATACTAGCCGCTGAAAAGACTGTCCGATTGAAAATTGAAATACAAATTAACGGGCATTTCGAAAGTGTCTTAGAACAGGACATTGTTGAGGCCAATTTTTACGGATTAAAAGAAGCGGCTGGCGGAGTTTCGGCAAGGGGTGACATAACAATTAACAATGAACAGGGAGCAATTAACAATGCAAGCGGGAGCGGCGCTGGTCAGGAAGTGCGTGTGTTCTTTTCGATTGGAGAGGGTTTGCCTTTTTTTCAGAGATTTGTGTTTTACATTGATAACAAGGGTATTCAAGATATTCGAGGGCCGGGGCGCAAGAGGTATGTAAGGCTGGATTTAAGAGATTTATCTTTTAAATTACGCAAAACTGATGAGAACCGAGACTGGATGTCGCCGGCTGTTTTTACCTACTCGGTTGTCTGTGACAAAACTTTGCCAGGGAAATCCTTAGTTCACGGAATAGCGCAAAGGGCTGGTCTGTCGGTTTATGATATAGACTGTTCAACTATTCCGGTAACGCTTCCATATGTCCGGCTTAATAGAAACATTTGGGCAGAACTTTCCAGCATGGCTACTGCCTATCGTTGCCATTTGGAGTGTCCAACAGAAAAACCGCTTGTGTTTGCACATTCGCCTTATCAGGCAGAGCCACAAACAGAGGAAGAAAATTCCTACACGTTTTCAGGGAAGAATATTTTTTACCTTCGCAAAATAGCAAAGGCGGAACTATACCGGAATACGGTACGTCTAAAAATCAACATCCCTGTTTCTCTTGAAAAACAGGAAATTTGGCGGTATGACGATCCTCCTGTATTTTATGATGAATTTTTACAAGCACATTACCCATTCAGGTTCCCTCTTGCACGTGAAATTGAAGCTGGGAGTTATGAAGCTCTTTACAAAGTAAAAGGAGAACGTTCTGTTGTATATGCAGACCAGATAGACACGAAAGAGGAAGCGGAAAACCGCCTTGAATATGACGGCGGGGCTTTTTCGTATTCCCAATACGATGTAACTACCAACCATGATCGTGCAATCCTGACACTCGACAAAGAAGCTGACGGCGATTTATATAAAGCGGCAATTTTTGGGCGGCCTATTGTCCTAGACCTTAACCGTTCATGTTTCCTGAAGGATGCAGACGAAGTAAACAACTTTGGGACTGTAGCTTTAAACATTACAGGCTCCTATTTTTCTGAATATGGGATTAACGGCGAAAACGGAACGTTCCCACATTATGAAGATTGGGTAATCCGGGAACTGGCTGAACGCATACAGAACAGGCGGGAATTTACTGTTAAAACACATAGGGCATTATTCAACGCTCGTGTGGGTGCAAGGGTCAAGGTAGAAGTTAAAAGTGAAAAGGTAGAAGGGGTAATTACTGCGTTTTCGTTTCGATACAAACGGAATGAGGCTTTTGTGTCAACTTTCCGCATAAAAGAGGGGGAACTATGACCAATGATGACAGGCGGCTCATTGTTGAGACGTTGGCTGAAATGAAAGAACTGAAAGGCGAAATGAAGGAATTCAAAGAACACGTTATAGGGCGGGTTCAACGATTGGAAAAAAAAGAAGGAGAACGTAACAAAGAGCGAGTCTCTGTAATAAGTGTGATTATCGCATCTGCGGCATTGGCTGTTTCGATAATTGTTAATTTTTTTAGGGGAGTAAAGTAATGAACATCAAGTGGAACGCTTTGAGTGAATGTGAAATGCGCAAATTTGAAAAGATGAATGAATTGCAGAAATTCATTTATTTTTTGCTGAAACAATTTGGCTCCAGCTATGGGTGGGGGAAGGAAAATCCAGAAAGCTCTGATTGTTCGGGGGCGGTCTGCATGGCTCTGTTTGCAGCTACAGGGCTATTTATTAGGACTACTGCGGATGATTTGTACAAAAGGGTATTTACTATTACAAACCCAAAACCCGAGGAAATAAGAGCGGTATTTTTTCTTGCCAAAAAAAACATGAAACATGGGGACAGAATGGTTGCTGCAGGGTCGGCTACGCATATCGCTGGAATTGTTGAAAACGGAATTATTTTTAATTCCCAGGAACCCTATGCAAAGGTAAGGCAAATTGTTGATGTGTCGAATTGGTATCAGCATAACGGATATGAGGTAGCTGTCCGTGGGCTTAACCGTGAAGCACTGGAAAGGCTGGCAAAAGAAGGAAAAACAGTTTATGACCTTGACCCTGAATTTCACCATTATTTTGAAGTAGGCGGCATGAAGTGAAAACAACTAAAACTTGTTTTGATTGCTTGCATTGTAAGGTGTCGGCGAAGTCAAAAAAATACAGGTTATGTTTTTGTACGGAAACAAAGAGGAAGGTAAATCATAAAGATGATTTTTGGCTTAAAAAGCTTGTGTGTAAAAAATTTGATGATATGACTGCTTAATAAACAGCATCCATACCGCAAGAGCAAGGAGCAAGTAACAATGAGCAATGAACAGGAAACAGAGAAAAGCGAACAAAGAAAAATGAATGATACTGACGGGATAATTATTTCTGATAAACCCACTTGGGAACATTCGGCTAAGGAACTGTGGGGCATTTTGGGTAAACGTACTATTTCCTTGCCTTCAAAACTGTTGGGGTTTAAGCCCTTCTGTCTGTATGTTGCAACATGGCTTTTAGTAAAAGGCTTCATTCGTGATTGGATTTGGTTTTCTGTAATGGTGATTGTTCTGTTTGGGGTCGTTGGTCTTAAAGTATTGGCTCAATGGAAATTGGGGGAGAAATGAAAGGAATAAAGCTGCTGAATTGTATCACTGATTTTGGAAAAGGTGTCTTAGCGGGGTTTTTAATATCCGCTATTATTTTTGGTTTTGTTTCGGTGCTGATGTACCGCAATAGAAAAGACAAGGAGTTGATCGAGTATGCAGAAAGGCAAATTGAAATACAGGAAATGCGTGAGGATTATCTCAATCGTGATTTTGTTGAGTTTCTCGAAACCATGCCTGATGTTCGCACAGCAGCAGACGGAGCCATCGCAGATTTTGAACGAAGGAGAGATGAGATTTTGGAGCGATTTAGAAGTCGAATTAATGATTGATGAAATTTCGGAGGCGGCGTTAGAGGCTATTGAACAGGCGGCTGGAGAAGCGGCTAAGGCTGCGGTAATTGCAATGCTGGAACGTGAAGCTGCGGCGTTACGGGAAGCTACCCACTGGCGAATGGAAGCAGAGGCAAATTTACTGGCTATTACACTAACGAAACAGGAGGGAAGAAAAAACACTGTTCTTGGTGTTGTTATGGGAATTTTGGGCGGTCTGGCTTTTGGGGTCGGCGGCACTTTAATAATGAGGAATTAGGTATGAAGGACAGAATTAAAATTCGGGGAATGGTTACAGTTCGAGTTCTGGACAAGGACGGAAATATAAAAAGATACAAGCCTGGGTATTTCAGGCGGTTTCTTGGTATGCAGGGGCGGATGATGATTTATCGTCATCATAACATTGTTACCAGGGAAGGGGACGCTTTGATTGCTGACGCTCTTTTAACAGTTCCTAATAAATCAAAGGTAACAAGCTCAAGCGGTTTTATCCAGGTTGGCACAGGGTGGACAGGCAACAGCACAAAAACTAATACAAGGTGCAATACACCAACAGGAAGTTTGACAGCTCTGGACAGCAGCTATCCGGCTCTCAATGCAGCATGGGGCAGCACAGGAGATACTACAGTAACCTACAGGGCTACATTTGCTGCAGGGTCGTTAAACGCAAACGGGATAAATGAAACCTGTCTTTTAAATGGGAACGATGTATCCGCTAACTGTTTGGCTTATGCGCAGATAACACCTGTTGTAAATGTAACATCAAGCGATACCCTTCAAGTGCTATGGGAAATAACTATTTTGGGACAATAGGGGCTTATGCAATTTAAGCAATCATTATCCGATTTTCCAATAACGGTTAATTTGAGAGATAAAGTTCCTTCGTGGAGGCTTAATCGTTGGGCGGATCGTGGGTTGAAGTTTATTCCCCCTACTGATGAGGGCTTTACTTTGCGTGGAGACAGGCAGAGGCTTTTATATAAAGGGCAACGGCGTTCCCATAGGTTTACCATTTTGGGTGATGGGGCTTTTGAGTATGATTGTATTCTTGAAAGAGAGCCAAAAAGCAATGTTGTTTCATTGCTTATGGAAGGGGCAGAATATTTTGATTTTTTCAAGCAGCCGGATTTTGTACATAATCCTTTCCTGAAAGGCAGTTATGCGGTTTACAAAAAGGAAACGCTTTTAGGTGAAGGAACCGGAAAACTTTGCCATATTCACAGGCCGGAAATTATTGATGCAAGGGGACGGCGGTGTTGGGGTGATTTGTTTATTACCGGTAATGAGTTGCATATAACAATACCTGAACAATGGTTAGCAGAAGCTAAATATCCTGTTGTTGTTGATCCTACGATTGGAACTACGACTATTGGGAGCCAATACCTGTGGGATCATGATCCGCCGGAGCCGTATGTTCCTTTAATGTTTGAAGCGCAAATACCTGTCAATCGTTTTTTGGTAAATGAGACTATAAACGGAAATTGTACGGCGTATTTTTATATTAATGAGGATGACCCTGATAACGGGGGGCGAGGGGTTATTTATTCTGACAATGGGAATAAACCGCACACAAGAATTTCAATGCAGGAAAGCTTTATTGATATGCGGGTTAATCCAAATGGCTGGCGTAATGGTTCGTTTTCGACCGATGGAAGTATTTCTAGCGGCTCTTACATTTGGTTTGGTTGTTCTGCTGATTTTTTTTGGTTTCCGCGGTTTGATTATGGGACAAAAGTATATGCAGGCTTTTGGTATGATGTAGGAAATAGTCTACCTGCTAATTACCCTCCGTTTTATGATGGGTGGTATAAAGATTTCAAATTGTCCATGTATTTTGATTATTCATCGTCACAAAACTATATAAGGACTTTGACGCAAGGTGTAAGTTTAACCGATAACTGCAAGCAGGCAGCAGAATATAAACGAAACACTGTAGAAGCGGTACAGGGATTAGATAATACTACATGTTCATTTTTGATTTTCCGTTCGGTTCAGGAAATAGCTACAGTTACAGAAACAATGAAGCATTTAGGGGCTTTTTTCAGGGGCCTTCTGAATAATGTTGAAACGGAAGACAAAGCAAAAGCCGGAAGGGAGTATTTTATAAAGCTGATTTGTACTGTCCAGGCGGCTGATATTGTGGTTCGCGGGCTGTTGCTTTTTGTCCGCATTGTTACGGGGGTGTTTGTAAAAGACTATATTCTAAGGCGTTTTCTGATTGCCAGGGAAGAATTGGTGTTGAAATCATGCATCACAAGGGAAATAAGTTTAGAGAGCAGAATTGATTAAGGGGTTACGATGGGACGTGTTTTTAAAGGGCAGAGTGCGTTGCGAATAACGCTTAAAACATTTATTGACTTAGAGGACATCATTTCAGCAGTTATTAAGTTTCAAAAGCCAAATGGTTCTAGCGGTGAATTTGCTGCCGCTGTAAGCAATACGATAAAGGGAGTTATTTTCCATGAGGTAATAGAAGGTGAAATAGACGTTTCTGGCTGGTGGGCGTTTTGGGCGTTTGTTACTTTTGCAGATGGAAGGACGGCGGCAGGGGAAGCGGCAAAGGTGTATGTCTGGAATGAAGGAAAATGAGACGTAGAACGCCGGAAGAACGATATAAAGACAATGTACGCAAACAACAAAAGACACTTGAGGAATTTTCAGCCCATGAGATTGAATGGGCAGAAGATTTAATGCGGTGGTATGGGCTTAGGAAAGAAGAAATCCCTGATGATGTGTACAGGGCTTGCGCGTTTTTCATCAACCGTGAATACACTGGCAAGCCGGGGTCGCTGACATTGCTGTATTCGATGTTTGAACGGTGCGGACGCGAACTGCCGGAAGTAACAAGAGAGAATGCTTTTGACATATTATGCTTTCGCTACAAGATGTATGCAGCAGTATTGAAAACTGGGGGTTATGATGGCAGAGCGGATTGGTGATGAAAGTATCTATCTGCGCTTGCAGCAACTACAAAAGGGACTTCTGCAATTTACCGATACAACCAACGCTTACCGATTATTAACAGAACATGGGAAGGATATACGAGGAATATATCAGCCGTGCGTCGGAATACCGTCCCATGGGTTTCAATAGTAATTACCGGACAGAACTGCCTTCATGGGAAAGTACTGCCGAGCAAAGGGCGTCACGAACGCGGAATATGGAAGAGAGCCGCGCTAATAGGCAGCCTCAGCCTGCCACACAGTCTGCCAGGCGGACTCATTATTTTTTCGAGGCTCTTTGGAATATCAGTAACCGGAATGAGTCTTGGGCACAGCAGGTGCAAATGACTTTTTTAGGTCAATCAATAACAATTCACTCCGGCATTTCGAACATCCTTGGCCTGGTAGAAAAAACTATTTTGAATGAAGCCGAAACTAATTCAAATGTGCGTCTATGGATTGATTCCCTTGGAATTGTTACGGGTTGGAATTGGCGTAATGTTGCAAGCTCAGGAAGCAGGAGTTTTCATTCGTATGGCATTGCAATAGATATACTCCCGAAAAACTTAGGCGGACTGGAAACATACTGGTTATGGGCCTCGCGGCACAATCCTCAATGGTGGAACATTCCTTATTCCGGACGTTATCATCCACCCGATGAAGTGATACGGGCCTTTGAATCCCATGGTTTTATTTGGGGCGGGAAATGGGCTAACTTTGACACGATGCATTTTGAATATCACCCTGAGACTTTCATTCTAAGTAATATACCAATGACACTTATTGAAACTTCACATAGTTTTTATAATCGTTGAAAATTAAAAACTCAGGCGCTTCGTCTTCTTCAATTTCCGGCAGTCTTTTCTTGGGAGAATAAAAGCGGTTGTCAGTATTATCATCGTTGGTTGTGGAAACTTCAAACAAAATTACTTTGTCTTTTTCGCCAACCCATTTGTGATACTGCCCAGGCATTAGGGTTATACTCTGTCCTGGTTCAAGGCAAACTTCTCCTCCTGCCGGAACAATAATTTTTTCTCCGTCAATGTTTAAATGGACATCGGTATCTGCAAAACCTTCGTCTTTGTCAGAATTATAAACGTGCATGATTAAATTCCCTCCGCCGCGGTTTATAATGTCTTCCATCTTGCTCCAGTGAAAGTGAAAAGGTAATTCCTGTCCTTCATTAACCAGCAGCAATTTTTCTGCATAAGGCTTTGGGTATATGTCACGCTTTTTATGATTCCCGTTACGAAAGGTAAAAATTGTAATGCCTGTTTCTTTAAAATTGCCGCCGAAATCGGTAACGTCCCATCCAAGCATATTATCAACAAGTTCACGCTGGTTTTCGCCTAACTTACGCCAATCATCCGGAGACCAGGTTGCAAAAGGCGGGAATTCAATGCCCCGACCACGGACAAAGGCCAAAGCCTCCCTGATAATTCTATTTATTTCAGAACGCTTCATTATGCTTCAGATTTCCTTTCGTGATTTCCTTTAGCTGTTTTAACTCTTCCCCTTGTCGTAGGGCTGGCCTACCGCTCTTGGAGCATAATCCTTTCCGCTGAAAACCACCAGCGTAAGCAGGGTTATTAGATAAGGCAGAAGGCTGAAAAACTCTGAAGGCAGGGAGCGGAAGCGGGTAATATTGATGATGTTTACTGCCAGGGCTGATGAAAAGCCGAACAGGAACGACGAGCCCAGAATGCCCAAGGGAATCCAGCGGCCAAAAGACACAGCGGCCAGGGCGATAAAACCTTTGCCGTTTATGGTGGTAACCGTAAACTGAATATCTTGGGTCAATACGATGCATGCCCCGGCAATACCCGCAAGGAGGCCGGAAATAAGCACAGCGATATAGCGAATCCTAAGTACGTTAACTCCGGCTGAAGCAAGCGCTTGGGGATGTTCTCCGGCGGCCCGCAGCCGCAGCCCCGACGGGCGCTTGTACAGCATGAAGGCCGCAGTGACCAAAATGATAAGGGCAATCCAGGCCGTTGGATATATGCCGCCGATTGCTGTCATTCCTATACGGTAGTTTTGCGTCCTGTCTGCCCGGAAAATAAGTTGGCAAAAAAACAAGGTAATCCCGTTAGAAAGCAGATTGATCCCTGTGCCTGAAACAACCTGGTCAGCCCTTAAAGTAATTGAGGCAAAAGCGTGAATCAGGGAAAAAAGACAGCCGGAAATCGCTGCAAGCAAAAAAGCCAAAGGTATTGAAAAGGAAATACTGCTTTCCAAAAGAACATGAGTTGTAGCGGCAACCATTGCGCCAATACCCATAAGACCCTCCAGGGCGATATTCACCACCCCGGCTTTTTCACAGATCATGCCTCCGGTGGCGGCAATCAGGATGGGCGCAGCCATCATAAGAGTTGAGGGAAGCATATTCCACAGAGTTAAAAGTACTTCAAGCATTTTGATCTCCTACAGGAGGCGGACCTTGTCCGGTTACATTTGAGACAGCAGAGGGGGCGGAAGCTTCAGGCGATGCCGCAGCTTGAGTTTGAGCCTTACGGGCCTTTTCTTTCATCTGCCATTCAATAATGAGCTTTACTCCGGCACGAAGGGAGATGAAAACGACTATAAGCCCCATGATAATAACCGTAATTTCCTTGGGTATCTGCCTGGACTGCATTAAAGGCTGGGATGATTTAAGCAACCCGAAGAGCAGCCCCGCCAGAGCTATTCCCCAGGCGGCGCTGTTTCCCACAAGGGCAACGGCTATCCCGTCAAATCCGTAGCCATCCTGCACTGCCAATACCCTGCCGTAAGTGAAGCTCCCTAAAGAAACAATCGCCCCGGCAAGCCCGGCGAAAGCCCCTGCAATAGCCATTGCTGTAGTAACATTGGCATTTACATTGATGCCGCCATAACGCGCCGCTTCATTGTTAAAGCCTGTCGCCCTAAGAGAGTAACCCAAGCGGGTTTTTCCCATAATGATCCAATAGAAAAAAATCGCTCCAAGAGTTAAAAAAATTCCGTAATTAAGTCGGGAAAAATTGGAAATTGTTTCCATAAAGTGGCTTGAAAGCCTGACTGTAACCGGAAAATCCGGAGTTCTGTAAGTATTTGTTCCAGGAATTTGCATTGTAAGGTAGCGCGAAAGATAAAGTGCGATGTAGTTCATCATGATAGTGGCAACTACTTCGGAAACTTTAAACCTGGCTTTTAAATATCCTACAATGCCTCCCCATGCAGCGCCTGCGGCTACTGCGGCT
>Ga0099364_10007037_pt1 | contig 16190 bp, 22 predicted proteins | sample TergutTh196P3_FD_73070 | JGI IMG/M metagenome (GOLD analysis project Ga0099364, IMG submission 73070) | Microcerotermes parvus P3 segment gut microbial communities from Pointe-Noire, Republic of the Congo - Th196 P3 | ecosystem: Host-associated > Arthropoda: Insects > Digestive system > Gut ...
AAACCCCTTTTCAACATTATCGAAGGGCACCTCACGGGAGGAATCCCGTCTTATAGAATTTTATGCAAGTTTATGTTTTGAGCAAAACTGGAAAGCCTTTGATGCCTACCGCTAGAAACGGTTGGGTGAGAAAGGCGTTACGTAGTGGACGTGCGGTTGTTACTTCCCGCATCCCGTTCACTATCCAGTTGTGCTATGATTCTACTGAACATGTGCAAGAATGCACTTGTAAAGTAGATAGCGGAAGTAAGTTTGTTGGAATTTCAATAACTACAGGAGAAAAGATAATAAAAGAAGTGTTTGCGGCTGAAGCACACATGAGAACAGATATTGTTAATTTGTTATCTGCTAGAAATGTGCTTCGTCGATCTCGACGAAATCGAAAAACTCGTTATCGTAAGGCTCGATTTAATAATCGTAAAAAGCCCGAAGGATGGCTTCCGCCTTCTGTGCGCTGGAAACTTGATGCACATAAAAGGCTGATTGCTATGTTGCATAAGTTTTTGCCTATAAGCGATATTTTAGTGGAAACTGCACCTTTTGATATTCAGAAGATAAACGATCCCGCTATTTCCGGTGTTGGTTATCAATGTGGGGATCAGTTAGGATTTCAGAATGTCAAAGAGTATGTTTTGTATAGGGATAAACACAAGTGTCAAATTTGCGGTAAATCGAAAGTGAAACTTCATGTGCACCATATTGAGTCGAGGCAAACAGGTGGTGATGCTCCTAATAATCTTGTGACGTTATGTTTAGAATGTCATGATATGTTGCACAATGGGTCTGTTAAACTCAAGAAAAAGCGAGGGCGATCTTTTCGTGATGCAACGCAGATGAACATCATGCGACCGTTTTTGTTGAAGGAACTGAAAGAGATTTATCCTAATGTTAGAGAAACATTTGGATATGTTACGAAATACTATCGGCAACAGGCATGTTTGGATAAGTCACACGTTAATGATGCTCGGTGTATTGAAGGCAATGTACCTACTGTTTTAACAAAGCCTTATTTGGTAAAGTTTGTCAGGGCTAACAATAGGCAATTGCATAAATGTAAAATCGCAAAAGGCGGTTATCGAAAATCTAACAAAGCAGAGAAATATGTTTTTGGTTTTCGGTTGTTTGATATGGTTGAATATCAAGGACAAGAATGTTTTATATTCGGAAGACGTGCTTGTGGTCAGTTTGATGTACGATTATTAGATGGTACAAAAGTTTCTGAAAGTATTTCACACAAGAAACTGAAATTGATTAAAAGAAGTACAACAATTTTAACAGAACGCTGCTCTTCCTGAACCTAAAATGTACAGGTTTTTCGCAGCTAATATTTTGATGAGTGGGTTACAGAATTTGATAAGAATAAAACTAGACTCTCTGCGCATAGCGAATTTGTCCGGCGATACTATGGCATTTAATTCGATTGCGGCAGAAATTGTCATGCTTGTAGAATTGCAGTTACGCCGCGAATTGCATCCTTTTGACGTGTATCTTGATTCAAAGTTACGGCAAAAATTGAAAGACGAATACAACATCGAAATCGGCAGCAAAAGTTAAATATAAAACATTTAATAATTAAGATACTTTATAATCTCCACTCTGTAATAATCCATGAAAACACTTTTTGACGACGCTACCCTTGCGCAAATATCCAACGGTGCTACAGCGCAAAATAAAACCACGAAAAAGAGTTACAGAGAGCAGTTCATTGATGCTTTTACCATTTTGGCGAGATCATACGGCAAGCATCGCATATTTGAAGATTTTGCACAGATGTCGTCATTATCATTGAGTCAGACGGCAAAACAAACTGTTGGTTTGCCAAAAGACGAAAAAGACGAAGATGATTACATGTCAATCGTAAAACGATACAAACCTGACGAAGTGCAGAAATTAGCCTATCTTTTGACTCTTACGATTAATGGTTTGGAATACGAAAAAGGTGATTGGCTGGGTGAGATTTACGGTCATTTGCAAATTGGGAACACCGCACTGGGACAGTTCTTTACGCCATTTCATATTTGTAAAATGATGGCAGAAATGGCAGGAACTCCAGAGGAGATACAAGAACAAATAGACAATGACGGATTTATCATGCTTTCTGAGCCGTGTTGTGGCGGTGGCGCAATGGCTATCGCCTACGCTGATGTTTTGAAGGAACATGGTTTTAACCCGGCGGTATCGATGTTTGCTGTTGCACGGGATCTGTCATCTGTGGCCGCAGCGATGTGCCATGTTCAATTATCATTGTACGGAATACCTGCTGTTGTGCAGCATGCCGATTCGTTGACAGATAGTGTGTTATGGAGTCGGTTCACGCCTGTTTATTATTGGTATGGTTGGAGTAGGAAACTTGCAGCGCGTAAAAAAGCACAAGAATCTAAAAGCACAGAACAAGAGTCGAATGAAATTAACCCTCTCATTGAAACTAGTGACGAATTGAAAGCATGCGGCATCGACGATTGTGCAGAACACGTTATTTGAAATATACTATTTAGTTAATCCTACAATAGAGCATATATCCCAAGACATTCAATTTTATGGCAACTTATTCTATTGACATCCCGCAAGACATTTTCAATCTTTTTCTTGGTGTTTTGAAAAAGAACACCATGTCTCGCTTTTTACTTGTTACGCATACGGCTGTTCAGGTATTTACGGATGAAGGCGTGTTAAGTTATACGCATGGTATAAAAATAAACGAACCCGTTTCGTTTGTTTTTCCGGTAGACAGTTTAGCTCCTGCGAATTCTGATGTCCTTATTAGATGGGATGTTGATCAGGATATACATGGTGCTTATTCTGTATATCATGCTAATTGCCTCATGCAAGGCAAGACCACTCCGATTTCGTCAGCTGGCATAAGCCACCAGACGACCTACACATTTCCTAAGTTCAGTCCGATTCCCACTGTACTCACGTCCGTTATTCCGTCACTTTCAAAATACATGGAAAAATCAAGTTATGGTGCAATGTTTCCTGGAGTTATTTTTACCAAACAGTCTGCGTTTGCTACGGATGGGAAGAAGTTTGCTAGCTGGTCTGATTCCACGCTGCCTTCTGATTGTGTGATCACGTTTAAACTGGTTGAATCGTATCGTGAAATACATGATAAGTACAGTAAGGAAGAAAACGAAGTGTGTGCAAAATTATATGAACAATGCATTAGTTCACCTGAAGATTACTGGGAATATATTGATATAGATGACATATCTAGTAATCCGGCGGAATGGTTAGACGCGCTTAAAGAAGAGTATCCGTCAGCAGAAGATTTTGTAAATGCGTTTGGACAACGTAATAAATCTCCTGTGAATTTCCCGATGTCTTTTCCAAAGTATTTGGACAAGATGCTTGAGCAGAATGAGTGCTGCTATGGCTTTGATATTCAGTACACAGATGCATGGATGGATATACCGTTGACAGAGTTAAAAATGGAAACTGATAATCCGTCTGATGTCGTATTTTTTCTATCGACATCTACGTACGGTGGGCGGGAGTTAACGGGGCAACTGATATGGTACACGTTTGTTCGGATACATAATTCAGTAAAGTCGTTAGACGCAATTATGTTTGATCGTTTTGTGGAACTTGATAAATCGCTACACTGCCCTATCCCTGTGTCCGTATTTAATACGTTTAAGCAGTTGGTGAAAAAGCCGAAGAAAGGCGAGTCAACGGTAGCTTTTACAAATCACGATGGAATGTTAGGGATTGGTGTTCGGTCGGGAGATGAAATCATGTCAACGCCGACTACGGTAAAAAGTCCGAGAGGGCTTGTGGATTATGTTACGTTGCCGTATGATGTTGTTTCGATTCCGATACCGTCTGATGTTGCGGTAGTTACGATAATTTTTGAGGAAGATGACAATGCTGTATTTGTGGTAGTGGGTAACATGATGTATTGTTACCTTAAACTCGACACGTACGAAGGCGGCGAACGAGTCAAGTTACCTATTAAAAAATTGAATGTTACACCGGTGAAGGTTTTGCCTACTTTATTTTGAACGAATTTTAATTATAAAATATTTAATAATTAAATTTTTGTTTTGTAAATTTTCTTTTACATTTACGATGTAATTTTAATTATAAAATGTTTTATAATTAAAACTTTTCAACCACCATTAAAGGAAACAGAACCATGAAAGCAACACTCGCAAATAGCGTAGTAGCCAACGACGACAACGCTGACATCATCGAATTCGCACAGGGCATTGATTTCGCCCCATTGTTCGACCACATCAGAAAAACATTGACCGCCTATATTGAGTTCGAAACGCCGGTGCTCGCAGCGGCGTACAATGGCGACCTGCATGTCAAAATTGAATCGAAGAGCGTGCTATCACAGACCGGCATTTTCTCGCACATTCTCAAGGATTGCGTTGTACGGAACTTTGGTGGTGGATTTTTCAAATCGAAGGCCATGGGCGAACTCGATTATTCCGTAACCATCGTTTTGTCCTACGAGTATGAGGATGGCGGACGGAACAGTTATAAGGATGGCGGACGGAACAGTATGGACGTAACAGAAGCACGATATTACGAATCGACTGGCTGGGAATTTTTTTAAATCTAAACATTCCTGCATAGATATACATGAAATGTAGAAAATGTTGTTTTTATTGAGAGAGTAGCCCAAAATGGTGGCTCATAAAAGTCATCAGCGTCCTGTTGGACAGCAATGTGAACTTTTCGGTGACGATACAATACCCTTCAAATAGTGCACGAGCGCTGATATTTTTCGATGCTCACGGCAGAAGCAACAGAATAATCCCGACCAAGGACAACTGGGGACAGGTAGAGATCTACCTGCTTGACAAGACTGTCGGTTGGAACGATGCCGAATAGATTAGTTCACATGATTGCTGGTTATTCCTGGTTTTTGCTCTTGACGGATTTTGGCGAGAAATGTAACATTCCCGCAAAACCAAAATCCCATTAAGTATGAAAGAATCTACCCATTCTTTAGAGCTTATATTCGAACGTTTGAAGTGGAGTAGCAATCGTCGCACCGTCCGCATCATTTTTTGGTGCCTTATTGGCTTTTATTGTTATAATTTTGTGCCGCAAATTCCAGTGGCTCGTGTTTACGTTGTCGATTCTGACCCTACGGCTACATCGTTATAGAATGAGGAACAACAGTTAAACATTTTATAAGTTAAAATTTGTTTTGTAATTTTCTTTTTTGTAAGTCAGTAATAACAGGAGAATCAAATGAGACCGAATGAATTGATCGAAAAAGTGCAGAAACAGGTTGGCTTTGACACGTTGTTCGCCGCAGGTGAAGTTAATACGGCATGGGAGCGTGTTGCTGATGCACTCGCCGGTGATCTTGCACGGACAACGAATAAACTCGATTTGGCAGATAAAACAATCAACCGTCAGCATGAGTCCATTGAAATGTTTCTTGAATATATGAAGGAAAAGGGGATCACTGGAGATGATGTCCGGCTATGGAACGAGCAGAGAACGAAATCCGAAGGTTGAATGTTCTGTTCATTTCTATGATGTTATGTTGTGGAACATAAACTCTAGTTATAAATAAAATGAGTGAGTTGTTAGAGAAGAGCGTGCTAGTCGAGTTTGGGATGTCGGAAGAACAGGTTAAGGGTTTCCTGTCTGAACCACATAGGTTCACCTATAGGCGAAAGAAAGCGGATACCGGCGAGGATGCTTCTATTGTTTGGTTGACGTGGACGAACTCGAACATAGCTGTCGATGTCTGTTTTAAGAATGGTGCAGTTGTTGAGGTTGTTACGCGTAATTTTGAACCTCCGTTTAAAGTCGAGTGCTATTCGACGAGTACGATTGATGATCGTTTTATCAAGGTCGGTCATTTGCACGAAGTTACGTTCCTTGGACTTGGTTGTGATATAGTTGTATTCATTGAATCCGCCGAAGTTATCGGCGGACATGTTTACCTTGGGGTGCGGAGCACCGAGAAGGAAGATAACGGCACGTTTACGATAAGTGATGATCTCTTCTATCGTTCATTGGCGAATATTTCATCTATTCGCCGTTTGCAAAATGGTCAGGTGAAATCAAAGGAAAAACTTTAAAAGCTATTATGAAAAAGTACAAAATCACAGACGATGATTATTTGGATAGTATAAACGATTGGTGGACTATTCATTTCCCGATTACGCAAAAACATATTCCTGTTGAGTTGGTTATTGTTGGCGAGAGGCATAAATATCATTGTTTGTTGTACGATGTGCAATATACGGTGCACCCAATTTGTCCACGGAAAGGACAGAAAGTTGTCGAATCATATCGGTGCAATTATAAAATAAAACCAAGTCGGAAAAGTTAAATATAAAACATTTAATAATTAAAATTTGTTTGTTATTTTCTACTATGTGGAGTAACAATCAACATAATACTAATGACGTACAAAATTTGTATTTGTGTGGATCACAGTTTTGAACCCGCTAAGGCTACATTGTATTCCGTAAAAAGAATCGGCGAATTTCTTAAGGAATGCCGAGCCTATTCTATTTACGTTACAGAAATCGACCAGGATGTATTTTACATCGATTGGGATAGGGAATCTGGCGACGAATTTCCTACGATTCATAAAGAACACCAGGGTACGCCCGGTGAAATGGTCGTGAAATATCTCCCTGACACGGATTCGTTCCTTTGGGGCGACGCCGAAGGTTATCAGGAAATTGGTGAGGATGCGTTTGGACAACGAGAATCGTTCATTTAGCGAAAGGATTAAGTGTGAGCACAATACAACAAGACATCAAAACACAGATTGAAGAAATTGAAGGTGCATTGCGATGCGCGAAACGGCAAGATAATGTGTCTGGAGTGATGACGCGAGCCTTATTCATTCAAGCATTTGCTCGTCAAAAAGATCTAGCGCAATTATTGTTGCGGCTATCGAACGTAAAACCGACTGAGTTGCACCCGTTATCGGTGAATGAAAAGAAATGCGTGTCTGACACAGTTCAATGTGATTACGCTGAATTATGCCCCAATGCAGAGTTTCCTATTTGTGAAAAGTGGGACGATATTGAGAACACGAGAGGCATTATGCTTGGAGATGCAGATAGAGGACTACCTTATCCGCGATCAAGAATGGAGGCGAATTGCTTTGAAACATCGAAGAAAGAAAACAACTCTGAAGAAACTGTAACAAATATGACACAGGATGAGGATGTTTTTGTATCAGAAGATGATTATACACATCGCTGGACAGCAAGAGCCGCCAAAATCAAGACTATGGCGCAGATGGAAGCCCGAAAGTTCAATCATGTGTATGTAGGTACGGAGCATCTTTTACTCGGACTAACCCATTTGACCGACGGGGTTGCCGTAGAAGTCTTACGCAATATAGGTATTGATTTTACGGTAATACGGAATGAGATAGATAAATTAGTTCGATCTGGTTCAGGGCTTGGTGATTCACGGGTTTCGATATTAACGTTGAGGGCGAAAAGAGTAATGATGTACGCTTGTGAGGAGGCTGCAATGCTCAAATGCTCCTATATTGGATCGGAGCATGTTCTTTTAGGGCTTTTGCGTGAGAGTGAGGGAATTGCTGTGCAAGTTTTGCTAAACATTGGCGTGACGCTCGAAGCGGTAAGGCAGGAGGTAAAAGCATTACTTGGCTTAGACGTTGACGAGATGAGAGAAGACGAGAAATCACATGAGCTCTCGCAATATGTAATGTGGCAAGGGTTGGGTAAGAATGGGCAGAAAATAAGAAAAACATTTTGGTCTCCAGAAACGTATGTTGTTGTGGATGATGACGGCAAAATAATCAACGGTAGTGATAATACGGAGAAATTGTGGGGTGATATGCTCGCTACTGCACTGCCCACTGACGGCAAATGGGAACGGTATGAAGAGCCATTTCTTAACGAAGAGGAGAAGAGTATTGAGCCACTTCCTACGACGATACCCCTGACGCCTCGTGCAAAAAATGTATTGAAGTACGCGGAGAAGGAGGCAGAGTGCAAGGCTTGTCGCTTTGTTTATCCGCATCACATTCTTATTGGTATTTTGCAGGAAGCAGAATGCGTTGCTGCTGGAATTTTGATGGATAATGGGATAACCATCGAGACAGTAAGACAGGCGATGTATAAAAAGCATTGGGATTTAAATGCGCAAAGTTCTGAAGAATCGTCCCTTTTTCTGACATTACGTGATTTAAGCAAAGGTGGACAAAAAGTAAGAAGACCACATTGGGCTCCGGGAGAATTTATCATTCTCGATTCGGCAGGAGAAATTGTTGGCGGTAGTGCGAATACGGAGTTGTTATTTGGTTTTGGGCTTCCTATTGCATTGGATAGAGTCGGTGATTGGGAACGATACGAGGATAAAACAAACACTATCGCTGATACAACACACGTTCATGAAAAGCAAGCACCGATTCCTTCTGGGCAGATATTTAACGTGATAGACGGAAAAGTCGTTTACACAGAACCGAAAGTTGGTATGACTTTTTCGGAAGCTGTTGCAGATGGACAAAAGGCTCGAAAACCGTATTGGTCAGAAGGTATGTATATTTATAATCATAATGGACGAATACGAAATCAACATAATGTGGAGGTTGATTTGAATCAACTGCTTAAAGACGATATGATTGATTGGGAACGGTATGAGGAACCTGTAGTGCCGACAAAACAAGAAGCACCCGTAAAAACTGGTATGTCCTTTTCAGAGGCACTTAAAAATGGCGGCAAAATAAGGATGGCGCATTGGCCAGCGTACGAATATATTATACAGTGTGGTGATGAACGATACAGAGATGAAAAAGGACATGAATTTTCATACGATGAACTGTCTTGTACAGAAGATCATTACAAGGAGTGGGAGTTATTTGAAGAGAAGCCTGTAATAGAGGATGACGAAAGTGTATTGCGGTTTTATCATTGTGAAAGTGAGGATTCTTATTTGTTAGGTCAACGTCACAATCATTTCTATTACGCACGTTGGAAAGGTACTGGCTTTCGGTTTGAAATGTCACGGCATTTACCTTGGGGCGAAACAATAGCCACCGCAGATGGAAACTATACATATCCGTCAGAGCCAAAAGAAATGGATTTCCATTTATGGCTTAATGGATTTCTGACACAGAGGTTGTGCGAAGCGGAGTCGAAGCAAGTCGTCAAATGTTATGACAAAGATAAAACTTACCGTTGGGATGGAAAGGACTTTGTCCCTCTTTATGAGGAAGAAAAGTCAAAAACAGGCTTGACGTTCCTCGAAGCCACAAAAGACGGACAGAAGGCAAGAAGATCATTTTGGAATGATGATGTGTTTGTTCAATTTAAGGATGCTGTGCTTGTTGAAGAAACAGGCAGCGGATCACCTATTTTGAGAGAACGTGATTATCATACAGCTGATTGGGAGATATTTGAGAAAAAGAACCCTGTCAAAACAATGACTGGCTATGAAGCGGCAAAATTGGTTATGGAAGGAAAGACGGTGAAACGTTTAATTGATGCAAATACATTTTTGATAAGAAATATCGCATTTCCACTTACAAAAGAGGATCTCGAAGCAACAGGTTGGATGCTTGTTAAAGATAAATCTATCGAATAAAACATTATTGTTTTGATAAACATACAAATACGGAGATAAAATGACCCTGCCGTACCGCCGCAAGCCCTTTCCGTAAGGTGAGGGTTAGGCGAACTAATAAAATATATGTTAAACTTTCGTTATAGAATTAAGAACAAGGATACCAAACGGTTAGAAGAACTCGTCATTACCTCTAACTGCGTTTGGAACTACGCCCTGATGATACAGCGAAAGTATTACGAATGGACAGGCAAGTATCTTCCTAGCAGTAAACTACAATCTTATATCGCAAAGAAAAGAAAGAAAAATTCATATTGGCGGAAGTTAAACAGCCATTGGGTGCAAAATATAATTAAGACATTAGATGAATCTTATCAAAGATTCTTTGCAGGGCTACAAAAGCGACCGCCTAAATTTAAGAAACGATATCAAGATGGCTCCATTTTAGCATATTGGAATGTATCGTTTATTGACGGTATAAAAATCAACAACGACGAAATAACTCTAAAACAATTCGGAACATACAAATTTATAAAACACCGAGTCTGCGGTAAGAATATTTGTAGTATTCGGGTAAAACGATACAACAATCATTTCTATGTCATTATCTGTTGTGACTGTCAACCAAAGAAACTTGCACGAGACTGTGATGGTACGGCAGGGATAGACTTTGGGTTGAAGACATTCATAACGTTGGATAATGGCGAAATGATTGAAAGTCCTAGATTTTTGTTTAAGAATGCAAAGAAGTTAAGGAAATTGAACAAAGTTGTTTCCAGACGAAAGAAGGGCAGTAACCGCAGAAGGAAAGCAGTTGAGCAATTGTCTAACTTTCATGCTCACGTTGCTTGGCAACGAGATGATTGGCAGTGGAAACTCGCTCATAGACTTTGCAAGCAATATACAATCATCAAAATTGAGGATTTATGCCTACTAGGCTGGGTCAGACTATGGGGTAGGAAAGCCTCTGATTTGGCTATTGGTGAGTTCATCAAAAAACTTGAATTTGTTGCTAGTAAATATGGCACACAAATAGTTAAAGTTGATAGATGGTATGCCAGCAGTCATATTTGCAGTGCCTGTGGGTATAAACTTGACAGAAAACTAGAATTAAATGAGAGAGAATGGCAGTGCCCTGTGTGCGGCGTAGTACACGTTAGAGATGTTAACGCTGCCGTAAATATAAAACGTTGGGAACCAACGTGCATCTCCGAAGACCGCAGTAAGACTTCCGTACAACGCCGGGAGCAGCGTAGGACTGCAAAAAATTCAATATTGGAGGATAATTATGTCAAACAATAAAGAAGCCCCTTCCGTTAGGAAGGGGAGTTTCACAGTAAGCAAAGAATTCCTTTGGAAATGCTGAGATGCTGATGTGTTGCCGCCATGTTTGATATACGGCGACCTCCTGTACGAATACAAATGGCGGACGAAAAAGCCGTTGGACGAATGTCGCTCTGATGTAGGCGGTTGGACGTTCATCGACTGGTACGAAAATGGATACATTACTGAACCCGTTAAGAAAGAAAAGGACTAAACTATGGAAACTGGCTATACATCATTTATCACCGATGGCAAAATAACCACGGGGCGGGATTTTTTGATGCTTTGCGCAAGAGCGTTTGGGGCAACAGCTGACATGCGTGAAGAACCACTCTCTAAACCGATACCAGAAAAGTTTGATTGCGACTATTATCACGTCAAACGGTTAGCAGAGGAAGAAGCGGAGTTGAAAAAGTACCAGAACATGTCTGATGAAGAATGGCAAAATTGGGCTATGGAACGTTATGAAAATGCGATGAAGGATCACGAAAAGCGTGTTGCTGAATGCCAGCGAAAGAAAGACGCTTACACTAAGGTGCGGCGAGAAGTGTTTTTATGGAATCCGCCGACGCAAGACCATAACGACCTCAAGCGATTTGCACTCGAACAGATTGATATGTGTTTACGGGATTGTAAGACTGATAGAGAACCGCCGGAACGGTTAGATTTTGACGCTTATCGTACAGAGATGGTAGAAATGGCAAAAAGCAGTATTGCTTACCATAAGAAATGTATTGAAGATGAACGAGAACGAGTGGCAAGCCGTAACAAATGGATTGCCGATTTGCGAGAAAGTTTAAGATGATGTTGCGAAGTTTTTACATGAAAGACAAAATGACAAAAGACGATATAGAAGAAATCAGGTTTTGGAAAGCAATTTTGGTGATTGTTTTGACATCTATTGCGATAACGTTGATTTTTGCATTGACGGTTAATTCGTGTCGCATCGTCCAGCAACCAATGGCACTTACTGATAACGCCTGTGGCACAACGGACGAGTGGCAGGATATATCCCGCCCACGGCATTACGTAGCCACTGCACTGTATGACGTAACCCACGAGTTGCGAGGCATACGCATCCAACTTGACCGGTTGAATTCTAACATTGAAAAACTGACCGATAAAACAGAATAAATAACAAATCAAGTGAAATTGCTCGTTGTCTTGAACAAGTTCATGACTCCATTTAAAATTATGACATCAAAACAATTATCTGATATTGATAAGACAGCGAACTACATAGCTGTCATGAAATATTACACAGAATCACAGATTCGCGGTACTGAGTTCAATCCACGTCAGGTTCATACTGGTATTTCTGTAGAAGAGGTGCGGCGGCGGCTAGCGATGTATGCTGATTATGAGGTGCCGCATCCGACGGGGTTGAGAGATGCTTTGCGATATGAATTTCCGAATGGCTATGGCATTTCGATTATTCGTAATGAATACACTCATGGTGCGTCTGAAGGGTCGTGGGAAGCGGCGTTGCTGAAGGATGGTAAAATCAGTTTCCGAGAAGATATCTTCGAGAATGATGTCGAAGGGCATTTAACGGTTAAAGATATCAAGGAACGCATCGAACAAATCATGTCGTTTGTGTAAATTTGATGATAACTCAATGCACATATAAGCATTCTAACGAGTTTTTGATAGGTTCGGATACATAATCCTACCCAGTTTATTATGCGGTTGTAAAAAGAGTGTTTTGATGATTGTTAAATATAAAACATTTAATAATTAAATGTTTTGTAATTTTTCTTTAATTCCTTTTATGTAACTTTTAATTATAAAACATTTTATAATTAAAACAATCTTTAACCACAGGAGAAAGAAAATGTCAACGCGAAGTTTAATCGCCATCGAAAATACTGACGGTACGATAAAGTCCATTCACTGCCATTCTGATGGCTATCCCAAACACAACGGCAAGATATTGCAGAATCACTACAATCAGCGTGATTTGGTAAAACGATTGATTGCTCTTGGCAATTTATCGTTTTTGGACGAAAAGATCGATCCGAGTGGTGAGCATAGTTTTTATTCCCATGAAAAAGGCGTGACTATCGCATACCATCGTGATAGACGCGATGAATGGGACAGCTGGGACAATATGAAACCTCTCGAATTTGAATCGCTGGACGCATTCTTGTCTAGCGATTTCGGTGGGCAGGACGCTGTTTATGTTTACCTTTTCACGAAAAAGGACGTTTGGGCAGTGTATAATGCGTATTCTAAAAAAATGCGCACTCTGTCGAAAGTTGTCAAATAATGCATCACACTGCCTTCGTTTTGCCGGTCGGCGTAACAGTGAAATTATTTGACGAAAATTATTGACCAAATACGTAATCGTGGATTATTGTTTTTTTTGAGCTGTTAATGGCTTTGTTTTGAATGTTTTATTTCTATGATATGTTATGGAAATCAACGGTTCTACTTCTGACGGCTTTCATACGTTTGATGAGTTATATCATCATCGGACTATGCTTTTTGCATCGCTTTGTAATTTGTTTCATAGAGACGCTTGGAAATCCCGACTTCATGATGACGGCACAATGTACGACGGTTATTTTATCGCCGGGATTGGCAAAGTCGATTCAGCCACTTATCATTGTGCTGAAAAGTATTGGGATTTATTTTTGTGCGAAGAATTAGACACAGCTCCTCCGTTTGATGGCCATACTCCAGAAGACACATTGAAACGTATTTATAAAAATTCGTTATCCGCTAATAAATAACGTTGACGGTAAGTAATTTCGATGTATATTGACTGTTTTTAGTGTATTTTGCGAAATTATGACATACTCAGCCCCTGCGCCTTTACCTGAATCCGAACAAAAGAAAACTGCGACTGCGGTTGATTTGGCTAAAACACCGCAAACGTGTGGTGAATTGTACGGTTGGTCTGAATCGTGGTCAGACGAAATGAGTTATCTTTCGCAAGATATTGAAAAGTACGCGAAGGAATATGCGTATGCACGCTACATGGCAGAGCGATTTGCGTATGTAACTGTCGAGCTGCGGAAACGACCTGAGTACACTTCGGAATATCGTTTCCCTGAGGAGATGATCGAAGCGTGTATGGTTCAGTTTGATAATGAACATCCTGAAAAAGTGGCGGACAAACATCTGCGACTTCCTGAGGAAATCGACAATATGTTTGGACAGGTCAAGGAAATGTGTCAAGATTTGAACGATCAGTTAAAATCAGGTAAGAAAATAGACGGTAAGAGTTTTATTCGGAAATTTACCAAAACGGAATCTGAGTGGGATACTGGATCGACCTATGAAGACGATATGGATGCGCTCAAGAAATATCGTAAAAAGGGTCGAGATGATGAGCGCAGTTCTTTTGTAGGGAGTTAATTTATGGCAAAACCTAAAACATTTTCTGAAATTGCGGCTGTTTTGTTGGAAGAGACCGTCAATAACAAATTGGTGTGGTCGTGTGCATCATTCTCGTTTGGTGATGTCTATACCGTAGAGCGAACGGGTTTGAAATTTAAATTGTTTATGAATAAAAACAGTTATTGGCATCCGCATGGATTATATGTCGACGATTATGAACTATCGGACGTGCTGGATCGTGAGTCGTTTAGTGTGCTTTGTGAAGCTGTTAAGCGTAATCATGAATTTCATGTAGTTAAGAAGTTCAACAGTTCCGACATTGATTCGTTTTTGGGACATTTGAACAAGTAGTTTGTACATACCACATAAACGCATGCAATTTTACAAATACATCGATCCGTTCAATGTTAAATTCCCAAAGGAGGCTGATACGCTTGATAAAGCGGTTGAGTTCATTGAAAGCACGCTAGGTAAAATACAGCAAAAAACCGATATTAGGTATGGTCATCTTAATGTCGCGATGGATTTATTGTTGCAATGGAGTTGGATACACGACAGTCGCCCGTTCTTTCGGATATGGCCTGGTTTTCTTGAGGCTGTACGCACATTGAAGATTGACGACATAAAACTTTCGGATATCGAAATAAGGTTTCCGAATGATATTCAGTCGATTTGTTTAGAAATGCCGGTCGAAACTGTTGTTATAGAGGACGGCTTTTTGACCACAATAATGATAGGTAAAATGAGCCATTCTCGTATCCGAGGCACGGAGAATAACCCAATTTTACTATGTTTTACAAAATGGCGTAAACAAAGTGAAAAAACTGTTTACGGGGAGATTTTATTTCTCTTTTAAAAATTCAGACAAAACTGTCGGAGAATATCTTGATGGACTGTCGGGTGATAGGACTGCACTGGCGATAGCAATTCTTGTTGGGCTAATTTCAAATACCGAATCAGACACACCTTTGATTGAGCCTGTTGTCATTCGTGCATTGCAAGAAAAATGGGAACAGACACAGGATGCGGCTTTGATTGAGAAGTCGAAGCGGCGTGGTGTATTCGGATGGGACATCGGTAAAAACTTGCCCGATGCGACACAGATTGAGCAAATGCGCAAAGACGCGTTAAACTTAGGTATGCGCTGTCCGCATTGGCGAAATGCCCATTTTTCACGCCGAGTTGTCGGTAAGCGCGAAGACGGTAACAAAGAATGGCGGTTTGTCGCAGGATCGTTTATTAACAAAGACAAGATGCTGGATGTTCCGCACGGTTATTACACCCGCCAAGAATAATTTTAATTATACAATATTTTATAATTAAAATATTTTGTTGAGGATTTATTTCTGCAAATTCTATGATTAAGAAATACACTAACAATAAAAATGTCATGAGAATTGTCGAAGCTGTACTGGCTATAAAAACAACAGGATGCAAGATACGGCGAGCAGGATGGCAAAATTTGACCACTTGTGTCGCTGCCATACATCCGTATAACAAGGATATTATTCGATTTGAGAACGGCTCTCCGATTGAGCATATCAATGAATTTCTCGCTGATGATTGGGAGATCATTCCAAATACGTCAACGACGATTCGATTAATGTCGTTTTCAGAGGCGATGGCGAAGGTGAAAGACGGTTATGCTGTTCGCAGAGAAGATTGGATTCATAGCACTATCAAAAAGGATAAGATGTTTAACATCGCCCGCGTTCGCTGGGATAAAGACAGTCAATCACAACGAATAACCCAGTTCATCCCGACTTTTGAGGATATCGAAGCGACTGACTGGATCGTTGAGGATAAATAAAATGAATGGAATTACAAAAGATTTGTTACCGTGTCCTTTTTGTGCAAGCATAGAACTAAATCGAGTCTGGCACCCCGATGAAGAAGCGTATTTTATTGTGTGCAGAGGATGTGGATCGCAAACAAATGAGTATGATACCGAAAACGAAGCTATTGACGCTTGGAACAGACGAGTCGAATCT
>Ga0099364_10007038_pt1 | contig 16189 bp, 17 predicted proteins | sample TergutTh196P3_FD_73070 | JGI IMG/M metagenome (GOLD analysis project Ga0099364, IMG submission 73070) | Microcerotermes parvus P3 segment gut microbial communities from Pointe-Noire, Republic of the Congo - Th196 P3 | ecosystem: Host-associated > Arthropoda: Insects > Digestive system > Gut ...
AGACGTATCTGCGAAGCAAAAAAAGCAAAATTTACCAAAAAGGAACAAAGTTCCGTAGCTGCCGCAGCCCGAAGGGTTTGTCCAAAACAAGCCCAACTGCCGCGTTGCGGCTCCTATCAATAGCCCCACTATTGCTTCGTCGCCGCGCCTTGCATTTGGGCTTGTTTTGGACAAACGCATGCGCGTAATATGTGTCAACACACCCTAGTTGTAAAGCGGTTAATTTACAAATTAAAAAAGCCCTGAGAGCTAAACTCTCAGGGCTTTTATGCTGATTTAGGTTAGATCTTCTTTATGTTCGATGCTTTAGGACCTTTGTCTGAATTTACAACTTCAAATTCAACGCTGTCGCCTTCTGCTAACGATTTGAAACCATCAGACTGAATCGCTGAATAGTGTGCAAATACATCGCCTGATCCATCATTGTTGGAAATAAATCCATAACCTTTCTGGTCGTTAAACCACTTCACTTTGCCTTGTGCCATTTGCTGCAACTCCTTGTTTTTCTATCCGCCTTGCGGATATCTAATTTCCGTCCACTTTGTGAACGCTTCATTATTTAATAAAATAATTATATAATTGTCAAGCGCTAATTCAGAAGATCACGACAAACGCATGAAAGCTATGATAAAACCTAGCTGTCGTCGTGGCCGTTCCCTCGCCCCTTGCGGAGTCGCAGTGCGACGAATAAGGAGCACGCGTCTTGCGACGGGCGCGAGATGTGAGCGCACCGGAAGTAGCTTGGCTACTTGGGCAGGGTGAGGGGTTGCCTTTTGTCGGTAAAGATTTTTCATGCGTTTGCCGTGCTCAGAAGACGGGATGATGAGAAGGTGAGAGGATGAGTAAAAGCAAAAACAACGCCGTTACTCAACATCTCACCCTCTCATCTTCTCACTTTCTGCCGTTAAAGGGTATTTAAATGAAAGACAAAATAAAAAAAATGTATGATAAATATAAGACAGAAGCTTTTATATTTACCGGCAGAATAGAAATTTTCTATCTTTCCGGAGCTGATTTTGACGGATTCTGGATTTTGGCGGTAAAAGATAAAATATATGCGATTTGTTCTAAAATGATTGAAAATCAGGTGAAAGAGTTTTTTGCAAAACAAAATCTACACATATATATAGGTGTGCCTTTTAGCGATAAAGTTGTCGAAATACTGAAAGAAAACGAAGTAACCGGCGTTTTGGCTGATTCAAAATATATGAATGCAGCTGATTATATCACGCTTAATGCAAAATTATCAGCCGCAAAAATAAAAATTGAAGCAAAAACAGGACTTTTGGACAAGCTGCGTTTTGTAAAATCCGCTGATGAAATAGAAAATATTAAAGAATCGTGCAAAATAGCTTCCGAAGTCTGTGAAGCGGTTAAAAGCGAACTCAGGCCCGGGATTGCGGAGCTTGATGTGCATTACAGAATAATAGAACTATTCGCTAAATATAAGGTAAAAGAAAGCTTTGCGCCTATAGTTGCTGCCGGAAAAAATTCTGCAAATCCGCATCATGCCAGTTCAAACTATAAAATAGCCGAAAACGATATAGTAATGATAGACCTTGGCTGTGTATATAAAGGATATTGTTCTGATTTGACACGTACATATTTTTTAGGTAAAATTAACTCTGAATTCAGGGAAATTTGGGGTATAGTCAAAGAAGCCCAAAATGCTGTTTTGAAAGAAATAAAAGCAGGACTGCCGCTTTCATTTGCCGATAAAACGGCAAGAGCGATTATAGACGCGGCAGGATATAAAGATAATTTTATCCATACGGCCGGACACGGAGTAGGGATAGAGATACATGAGATGCCTTCGCTTTCGTCAAATGCCGAAGGTATTTTTTTACGCAATAGTACGGTTACAATTGAACCAGGCATATATTTAAACGGCGAATTCGGGGTAAGGATAGAAGATACGATACTTATAACAAAAGACGGCTGTGAGATTTTGACAACAGCAATATACAAATAAAGTTCAAAGTGCAAAGTTCAAAGTTCAAATGTCGTGTTTCGCCAAAGGCGAAACTAATAATAGGTTTTCGCTTCGCGAAAACTCCTCATTTGAACTTTGAACTCTGAACTTTTAACTTTGTCGTTAAAAAGGGGATAGTAAATGATTTCAACATCGGATTTCAGAAACGGACTCAATATTTTAGTTGACGGGGAACCTTATCAGATTTCATGGTTTCAAAACCATAAGCCCGGCAAAGGCGGAGCCGTAATGCGAGTAAAGCTCAGACATCTTAAAAAAGGCGGCACTATTGAGCGCACTTTTAAGTCAGGCGAAAAGTTTGAAGCTTTAAGCGTCACCAGACAGAAAAAGCAATTTCTTTATAAAGAAGGCGAGAACTTCAACTTTATGGATATGAACACTTACGAACAGGTAAGCGTTGAGCCTGCCATATTAGGCGAAATGGTTAATTATCTTACTGAAAATCTTGAAGTTGAAGCTGTTTATCTTGAAAGCGAGCTTATCGGCATAGATCTTCCCATTATTATGGAAATGAGAATCGCGGAAGCAGAACCTGGAATTAAAGGCGATTCCGTTTCAAATATGACAAAAATGGCAAAGCTTGAAACCGGCGCTGACATAAGAGTTCCTTTGTTCATTAAAGAAGGCGACAGAATTAAAGTTGATACCCGTACGGGCGAGTACGTAGAAAGAGTATAAAAAGAGCGTGATGCATAGACGCATGGAGGCATAGATGCACGGTAACGGCAAAGACAAAACGACCACAACTGCTCTATGCATCCACGCATCCATGCCTCTAAGCTTCTAAAAGAGGTATTATGAATCCGCAGGAAATTAAAGAATTTTTAAAATCATTAAACGGCACTGACATTGAAGAGCTTCAGTATGAAAGCGGCGAAAAATCTTTGTACTTCAAAAAGAATAATGTTGAAGCGGTTGTGCCCGTTGTGAAAGCGAAAGAAGGTCCGGCGCAGGAAAAGCCGGCTGCTCCAAAGTCAACCATAACGGCAATAAAATCAACAATGGTCGGGACTTTTGCAAGCGCTCTTAACAATGACAAGCCTCCTTTTGTGGCTGAAGGAGATGATGTTAAAGCCGGGCAAAAAATCGGGCAGGTTGAAGCGATGAAAATTATTAAAGACGTTTATTCCGGCATAAGCGGAAAAATAGTTAAAATCTGCGTTTCAAACGGAGAGTCGATAGAGTACGGGCAGGATTTGTTTTTGATAGATACAAAATAACTTGGACGCATAGAGGCGTAGTAAAGACAAAAGTCGTTTCCACGCATCCATGCATCTGAAATCGGAGATTTCATTGTGTTTAAGAAAGTTTTGATAGCAAACAGAGGCGAAATCGCATGCAGAGTAATAAGAGCATGCAGAGAGCTCGGCGTTAAAACAGTGGCGATACATTCGGAAGCTGACAGGGAAAGCATGCATGTTAAGCTTGCCGATCAGTCAATATGCGTTGGTCCGGCAAGTTCAGCCGAGAGTTATCTGAATATACCCAACATTATTTCCGCAGCTGAAATTTCCGGAGCGGACGCGATACATCCGGGATACGGATTTTTGGCTGAAAATACTTATTTCGCGGAAGTCTGTGAAATGAGCGGAATAAAATTTATCGGGCCAAAAAAAGAATCAATCGAAAAAATGGGCGACAAAATCGCCGCTATAGATCTCATGAAAAAATCAGGGGTTCCCGTTGTTCCTGGTTCAGGCGGGCCTATAGACGCCGATGATCCGAAAGTTGCCGTTCTCGCGAAAAAAATCGGTTATCCGGTAATTATTAAAGCGACTGCGGGCGGCGGCGGAAAAGGCATGAGAATAGTCGTTTCCGAAGAAACGCTTAAAAATGCGATTATCATGGCGCAGGAAGAAGCTAAAAGAGCTTTCGGAAATCCCGACGTTTACATGGAAAAATATGTTGAAGAGCCGCACCATATAGAGATTCAGATAATGGCGGACGCTTACGGTAAAGTCTGCTATCTGCCCGAAAGAGACTGTTCAATTCAAAGAAGGCATCAGAAACTTGTTGAAGAAAGCCCTTCGCCTTTTATAGATGAAGCTTTAAGAAAAAAAATGGGAAAAGCCGCGAAAAATGCGGCGGCGGCCGTAGGATATGTCACAGTCGGCACGGTTGAGTTTTTAGTCGATAAAAAGAAGAATTTCTACTTTATGGAAATGAATACCAGGATACAGGTCGAGCATCCTGTTACCGAGATGATAACGGGCATAGACCTTGTAAAAGAACAGATAAAACTTGCAGCCGGCGAAAAGCTTACTATCAGTTCCGAAAAAGTAAAAATTTTGGGACATGTCATAGAGTGCAGAATAAACGCGGAAGACCCGGATAAAGATTTTATTCCGTGCCCCGGAAAAATCGGCATGTTATATCTTCCCGGAGGCCCGGGAATAAGAATAGACACTCACGTTTACTCCGGATATACAATACCTCCGTTTTATGACAGCTTGATTGCCAAAATTTTGGCTTTCGGCGATGACAGAAAAGAGGCGATTCTCAGAATGCAGAGAGCTTTGAGGGAAGTTGAAATTGAAGGCATAAAAAACACTTCGACGCTTCATTCTAAAATAATGGCGCACGAACAGTTCCGCAAGGGCGGAATCGCAACCGACTTCCTTCCGAAATATATTTTTGGAAGATAGGTTCACAAAAGGTAGAAAGGAGAAGGGAGGAGGGAGAAAGGAACGTGTTTTCACGAAGTGAAAACCTAAAATTGGTTTCGGCTTTGCCGAAACTCATTACCTCCTCCCTCCTCCCTCCTCCCTTCTCCTTTCTACTTATTAATAGGGGAAAAAATGCAAACAAAAGAAACTATCCATAAACTTATAGCAGACAGCATAGAAGCGAAAAAAAGAATGCTTGAGCCGGAACATATTGCGTATATAGAAGCTGTCGCCGATAAAATGGTTGAAGCTTACAGAAATAATAAAAAGACGATTATCTGCGGAAACGGCGGTTCAGCTTCTGACGCGCTGCATTTCGCGGCTGAAATGGTTGTCAGGTTTGAAAAAAACCGTAAGGCGCTGCCGTCCATAGCTTTGCCGGAAAACCCTGCAGCGATTACGGCAATCGGAAATGATTTCGGATATGACGAAGTTTTCAGCCGTCAGCTTGAAGCTTTCGCGCAGCCGGGCGACGTGTTTATCGCTATCTCTACAAGCGGCAACTCTGCGAATGTTATAAAAGCTTTGGAATCGGCAAAAAAAATGGGCATATTTACAATCGGCATGACAAACGAAGACGGCGGAAAAATGAAACCTATGTGCGATATGTGTTATTGCGCGCCTTCGAAAATTACAGCAAGGGCGCAGGAGTGCCATATTCTTTTAATACATATTCTTTGCGGAATAACAGAAGAAAAAGTTTTTAACGGCAATTAAAAATTAACAAATAACAATGAATAATGCGGGAGCTTTGCAAAGGCTTAGCCTTAGCGAAACATAAGTACCGGATTTTTGCTTTGCAAAAACACAATAATTGTAAATTGTTAATCGTACTTTATTATGAAAATATTCCCCGCAGCTTGCTGTGCGGAGGTTCATTAATTGAGTTTTTAACGGGAACATAACAATGAAAAATATTAAACGTGCGTTAACAGGAAAAGAGCTTAAATCAGAAGTTAAAAGACTTCAAAAAGCCGGTAAAAAAGCAGTTTTTACAAACGGCTGTTTTGATTTGCTTCATTTGGGGCATATAAGCCTTTTTGAAAAAGCGAGAACTCTCGGAGATGCCTTGATAGTCGCTATAAATTCTGATAAATCTTTGAGCCGTCTTAAAGGCCCAAAAAGGCCGCTTGTCGGAGAAAAAGACAGGGCAAAACTGTTGCTTGCTTTAAAAGCCGTAGATTATGTTGTTGTATTCGGCGAACAAACCCCGTACGAACTTTTAAAAGAAATACGCCCTGACGTACTAGTTAAAGGCGGAGATTATAAATTATCTGAAATTGCAGGAAGGGAGTTTGTTAAAAAAGTGTACAGATTTCCTTTTGTAAAAGGCAAGTCCACGACAAACCTCATAAACTTGATAGTTGAAAGATATGGAAAAAAATAAAAAACAGTGCGGAGTGAATCAGGGAGGAAGGAGGAAGGAGGAAGGAGGAAGTTCTGTTCCCTCATCCCTTCTCCCTCCTCCTTCCTCCCTGATTCGCGTCATAGACGCGAATCTCAACCGCTGCCGTGAAGGTTTAAGGGTAGTTGAAGACTGCCTGCGTTATGTTTTAAATGACGGAATTTTATATAAAAATGTGCGCAATATCAGACACAACACCGATAAAGTTTTAAGAAAAAATTACGCTTCGTTAATAAAAGAGCGCGACTCCGTGAAAGATAGCGGCCGTGAAATGCCCGAAACTTCAAAAAAAAAGCTCCCTTCCATAATAATTGCCAATTTTAAAAGAACGCAGGAATCTTTAAGAGTGTTGGAAGAGTATTCAAAAACCGTATTTCCTAAAAGCCCGCCATTGTTTAAAAAGCAAAGATATGCCGCGTATAATCTGGAAAAAGCTGTTTATTTAAAATATAAAAAAATTTTCAGCCGGGAAAATAAATGAAAAAATTTGTATTGGCGGCGGCTTTTCTTGTTTTGCCGGTTACGGCTTTTGCTTTAAGTTTTGATGCCGCAGGGGCTTTCTGACGGCCGTACATAACTGCCGGCATACAGGGCTCGCTTGCTGCGGTTGATGTTCAAGCGCCCACCCTAATATAGGGTTGGACGTAAAGCACAGCCGCTTCCGTATGGAACTTTCTTATTTGAGCAGAACTTCCATTAATGATACGCTTTCGTGACTATTTTTTTCATTTTGCTCTCCAAATTGCCATGCACAGCGGAATTGTACCTTCAATTACATGATATTCGCAGTTGTTAAATCCTATTTCTTCAAAAAATGTTTTACAGCTGCTCCTGTCGAGTTCATATTTCGGTGAAAATCCGAAAATTTTATAAAGTTTTATTAAAAATTTTCCAAAACCGGGCGCTTCTTTCAATAAAGGAGTAGGCAAAACGGCAATGTTTTTGGCAATGCGCCTGATTTCTGCGCCTGCCTTTTTCGGTTCATCCGTCAGATGAAGAATTTGAGAGGCAATTACCGCATCAAAAGAATTGTCCTGTTTGCCTGTTTCATAAATGCTTATCTTTTCAAAATAAATATTATTAAGATTGTGCTTTTTTGCTTTTCGTTTGGCGATTTTTAACATGCTTTCAGAAATATCAGTGCATAACACTTCGTCTGCTTTATTGCTGATTGCAATTGAAATATCGCCCGTTCCGCCTGCCAATTCCAAAACTTTTGCTCCCTGCGGAATGAGTAAGCGCGTTGCATGTATCATTTGTTTGTGCGCTTTATTTAATGATATAAACAAGTCATAAACCGGTGCTACTATATCCCAAAAAACCATTTTAACCTCCTATGATAACGGCAATGATTAATGGTTGATGATTAATGATAAATTAATGAGCACGCTTTACGTGCATACTAAATATCGCGGCTTTGCCGCTCCGAAATTCATCATTAATCATTAATCATTAATAATTATCCTTAAATAAACAATGACATATCAGATTCTTCCGCGTGCGCCAGCATAGCAGCCGCGCCGCCGAGTTTTACGCCGTCTATCAATTCCTCAGGCTTAATGCCCATAATATCCATACTCATTGAGCATGCGACAAACGTAACGCCGTGTTTTTGCGCCGTGCTCATTAACTCTTCAAGGCTGCTTACATTTTTTTTCTTCATGACCGCGCGGATCATTTTAGCCCCTATACCGCCCATATTCATTTTTGACAAGCCAAGTTTTTTTGAGCTTCCGGGCATCATCATGCCGAACATTTTTGAAATGAAATCTTTTTTAACCTTTGCTTTTTCAGGTTTTTTCAATATATTAAGTCCCCAGAATGTAAAGAACATGCTGACTTTTCTGCCAAGCGCCGCAGCCGCATTCGCCATAATAAATGACGCTATCGCTTTGTCGAGGTCGCCTGAAAAAACAATAAAATTTTTACCGTTTCCTGCCGGCGCCGCGCTTATGTTTTGCGCTTCTCCGGACTTTTTGATTCGCGCTATACCGACGCCTTTATTGCTTTCCAATCCTAAAAATACGTTCCCTGTTCTGCTGCAATAGCCTTCGATATCGCCTGCAAAAGCGGGATCCGTAGATGTGATTTCAATTATTTCGCCGTTTTGCGCTTCTTTAACAGCGTCGGAAAGTTTAAGAATCGGGCCTGGACATTGCAATCCGCAGGCGTCTACTTTAATCGTTTTCATATTGTTTTTATCCTTTTGTTCAGAGTTTACGGCAATGGGTTTTGCGCTTGCCGCTTCACGGCAAATTTGTTTCCCGAAAATAGAATTATAAAGCCTGTATCCTCCGCTTAGATTGCAGGCGTCAAAACCGTTTTGGGAAAGTATTCTTGCTGCGATATATCCGCGCAGCCCGCTCTGGCATGCCACATATACCTTTTTATTTTTATCCAGCTCTGAAATACGGTTTCTTAGCTCGTCAACGGGAATATTGATAAAACCGTCTATGTGTCCGTTTTCATATTCAACAGTTGTGCGCGTATCAAGCAAAACAACGCTTCCGTCGCGCGGCAATCCGCTGACTTCATGCCAGTGAAAAGTTTTTAATTTTCCGGTAAGTATATTTTCGATTACAAATCCCGCCATATTGACAGGGTCTTTTGCCGATGAATACGGCGGAGCGTAGCACAATTCCAGTTTTGCAAGATCAAAAGCCGTCATTCCCGCGCGGATAGCTGTCGCGATTATGTCGCACCGTTTGTCAACGCCTTCAAAACCGGTAATTTGCGCGCCGAGTATTTTTCCGCTTTTTTTCTCAAACAAAGTTTTTATACACATATTAACCGCGCCCGGATAATAGCTTGCGTGATTGGCTGAATAAATGAAAGATTTATCATAATCGAGGCCTAATTTTTTTGCCGTTTTTTCATTAACGCCTGTAGCGGCAACAGTCATATCAAACACTTTAATAATCGCAGACCCTTGCGTTCCTTCATATTTTGAGGCAATGCCGCAGATATTGTCAGCCGCTATGCGTCCCTGTTTATTGGCGGGTCCGGCAAGGGGGATCATTGTTTTTTGGCCGGTAACAAAATCTTTAACTTCCGCCGCGTCGCCTGCGGCATATATGTTTTTATCCGACGTTTTCATATACTCATCTACGATAATAGCGCCGCGTTCGCTGACGGCAAGACCCGAATTTTTCGCAAGCGCGCTTTCAGGACGCACGCCGATAGACATAATAAGCATATCCGCGCCGATATTTCCCTGATTTAGAACAACGTTTAAGCCGCTTTCGTTTTCTTCAATTTTTTTCACGGAATCGCTTAAAAGCAGATTTACGCCGTTTTGTCTGATATAATGCTCCACGCCGCGTACGGTATCGCAATCAAGCGCAGCCAAAATCTGGTCTGACATTTCCACGAGCGTTACCGAAAGCCCGGCTGCTGCTAAATTTTCCGCCATCTCGACCCCGATAAATCCGCTGCCGACAACAACAGCGGCCGTAGGATGATTATTTTCAATAAAACCTTTAATCTTACAAGTGTCAGCTATGTTTCGGAGCGTGAAAACGCGCGGAGAATTAATACCAGGTATGTTTGGCAAAACCGGCTCTGCTCCCGGCGAAAGAATTAAATCATCATAGCTTTCAGAATATTTCTCGCCGGTTCTAAGGTTGGTAACCGCTACGGATTTTTTTTGCCTGTCTATAGATATAACTTCATTTTGAACGCGGACATCTACATTAAAACGGGTTTTGAAGCTTTCCGGAGTCTGTAAAGTCAAAGCTGACTTGTTTTTTATCTCTCCTCCGATATGGTAAGGAAGGCCGCAGTTCGCAAATGATATATATTCGCCGCGTTCAAACATGATTATCTGAGCAGTTTCATCAAGCCGCCGAAGCCTTGCCGCCGCAGATGCCCCGCCAGCCACGCCGCCTACAATTAAAATCTTTTTCATTAAAGTGATCCCCCTGTAAAATGTAAAATATAAAAGTAAAAGGGTTTGGCGCTTTCGTAACATTTTACCTTTTATATTCACGACAAACGCATGAAAGCTATAATAAAATATTACTCTCGCCGCTGTCGTCTCCCTCGCCCCTTGCGGGGTCGCAGTGCGACGAATAAGGATCACGCGTCTTGCGACGGGCGCGAGATGTGAGCGCCCCGGAAGCAGCTTGACTACTTGGGCTGGGGTGAGGGGTTGTCTCGTCGAGACATTTTTTTCATGCGTTTGTCGTGATTTTATATTTTACATATTTTACCTGCCGTTGTAAAAATGCTATCATTACAAAATTAAAAACGAAGAGGAAAAAATATGACATTAATGACAGATGCCATAGGCAAAAAACCTAATGAGCTTATAAAAGCCGCGGCAAAAGCCGAAGGTTTGAGTGAAGAATTTATAAGGGAAGGCATTGCAGCCGGCACTATAGTTATTCCAAAAAATATAAACAGAAAACTGTCGAAAATCGTGGCCGTTGGCAAAGGTTTAAAAACCAAAATCAACGCCAATATCGGCACTTCGCCGGATCATATAGATTTGCAGGAAGAACTCGGCAAACTTGACGCTTCGGTAAAAGCCGGCGCGGATGCCGTTATGGATTTGTCCACGGGCGGCGATTTGACGAAAATAAGAAAAGAAATTCTTGCCCGCTGCCCTGTGCAAGTCGGCACTGTGCCGATTTATGAAGCGGCATGCAGGACAGTGACCGGCGGCAAAAAAATCTCCCAAATAGAGAGCGAAATGCTCTTTGACGTTATAGAGGAGCAAGCTGAACAGGGCGTTGATTTTGTTACTGTTCATTGCGGAATAAATAAAGCCACGGTTGAAATATTAAACCGCCAAGGGCGGCTTGCGGGAGTTGTAAGCCGCGGCGGCTCTTTTTTAGTTAAATGTATAAATGCGACAGGCAAAGAAAATCCTTTGTATGAACACTACGACAGGCTTTTGGATATAGCAAAAAAATATGATATGACTTTATCTCTTGGCGACGGTTTCCGGCCGGGATGCGCGTTTGACGCTTCTGACGGAGCGCAGATCGCAGAGCTTTCGGTTCTCGGGGAACTTGTTTTAAGAGCGAGAAAAGCCGGCGTGCAGACTATGATTGAAGGTCCGGGACATGTGCCGCTTAATCAGATTGAAGCAAATGTAACTTTGGCAAAAAGACTGGGGCACGGCGCGCCTCTTTATTTTTTAGGGCCTTTGGTTACGGATATTGCTCCGGGATATGACCATATAACTTCCGCAATAGGCGCAGCATTGGCCGCGTCTTGCGGCGTTGATTTCATTTGCTATGTTACTCCGGCGGAGCACATAAGATTGCCCGGCGTCGCAGACGTGCGCGAAGGCGTTATAGCCGCCCGCATAGCAGGCCATGCGGCAGATATTGTAAAAGGCGTCAAAGGCGCCAAAGAGCAGGATAATGAAATGTCCAAATGGCGAAAGCTCAGAAATTGGGACAAACAAAAAGAGTTCTGCATAGATCCTGAAAAACTTTCAAAAGAAAGAGCAAAACTTCCGCCGCAGCAGGAAGACGTTTGCACTATGTGCGGCGAATTCTGCGCGATGAGAGATGAGTAAAAAAATTATAAATACCAAAGATAAAATACTGATCATATGCGCGCTGACTGCCGCGGTTGCGGTTGCAGGCGTCATATTGTTTTTGCATGCAGTCATATTGATGAGAATGTTTTTATAGAATTTCCGCGCGCTAATATCCGCAGACTTTTAAAATATACAAGAAGGTAAAAAATGAAAGTAAAAATCAGAGTACCTGCAACAACGGCAAATTTAGGGCCGGGATTTGATGTTTTCGGGGCGGCATTGTCTTTGTACAATGAGTTTGAAGCCGAGTACGTTCCAAACGTTAAAAAGACGAAGTTTGAGTTAAAAGGCGAAGGAAAGAAAACTCTTCCGAAAGGGGAGAAAAATATTTTATGGAAAGCCATGTCTGAGACTTTCCGGATCCTCGGCTGTGATAAGTACAATTTAAAAAATTTGAATATTACGATTAAAACGGGCATACCTTTAAGCGGCGGATTAGGCTCAAGCGCGTCAGCAATTGTCGGCGGGATAGCTTTGGCAAACGCTTTGTGCGGCGGCAAGTTGACAAAAGCGCAGATAGCGCAGCTCGGCATGAAAATAGAAGGGCATCCGGATAATATCGCTCCTGCGGTTTACGGCGGATTGTGCATTTGCTATAAAAATGAAGACGGCACAAACGAAGTTATGGGGCTTCCCGTGCCGAAAATGAAAGTTATTATGTGCGCGCCTTCTTTTGAATTAAGGACAAAACGTTCAAGGCAGGCTTTACCGAAAAGTATAGATTTGCAGTCGGCTGTTTTTAATACTTCAAGAGCCGCTTTGCTTACCGCGGCGTTCTGTACCGGAAATTATAAACTTCTTAAACAAGGCATGGAAGATAAACTCCACCAGCCTTACAGGGGGAAAATGATTCCCGCTATGGATAATGTCATAAAAGCGGCGGTTGATAACGGGGCATACGGAGCGTTTTTGTCAGGTTCGGGTCCTTCGATAGCGGCGTTTTGCAGCGGAAAAGATTGTGAAAAAGCCGAAAAAGCGATGGTAAAAGTCTGGAAAAAAGAGAGCGTTTCCGTAAAATCATATATTCTGGATTTTGATACTAAAGGAGCAGTAACGGCAGAGTGAAGAACGGCAATTACGAATTACGGGGAGCAAAGCTCCCAATTACAAATTACGAATCAACGGCGAACTGCACAGACAATAAAGACAATAACGAATAAACGGCAAAAGGTTTAATACAGGCAAAACGCATGAAAAAAATGTCTCGACGACCGCTTTTACCCTGTGTCACCCTGAACTCGTTTCAGGGGTCGCAGTGCGACGAATAAGGAGCACGTGCCTGCGACGGGCGCGAGATGTGAGCGCCCCGGATCATTTAACGACGAGATGCTGAAACAAGTTCAGCATGACACCTTTTCATGCGTTTGTCGTGTGAGTAATGAGTAATTATTGAGCGCACTCTGTGCGCATATAAATATCGCGGCTTTGCCGCTCCGAAATTACTAACTATTAAACGGAGTTTGCATGGATATTAACGCATTAAAAAAAATACAATACGGTATGTATATAATTTCATCAGCTGCCGAAGGAAAGATGAGCGGGCAGATTGCAAATACGGTTTTTCAGGCGGCGGCAGCTCCGGTGCGGTTCGGAGTAAGCATATCAAAACAAAATTTTACTTATGAACTTATGGAAAAAGCCGGAAAGTTTGCCGTAACGGCGCTCTCTGAAGACGCTCCTTTTGAGTTTATGGGCAAGTTCGGGTTTAAAAGCGGAAGGAACATAAATAAATTCGAAAAAGTTAAACATGAAATTTCAGCGGCGGGAATTCCTGTGGTTTTAGATTTCGCGGCAGCAGTTTATGAAGCAGAAATAACAAAGAAACTTGATATGGATGGCCATGTTTTATTTATAGGTAAAGTTACCGATATGAAAATTATTGACAATTCAAAAAACACGATGACATATGATTACTACCACAAAGTTAAAGGCGGACTGACCGCTAAAAATGCCCCCACATACGTAAAAAAATAAAAGTTTATACTGTAGTCGATTAACTTAATGTAGTCATATTTCTCCTGACTTCGGCGTTTAGGTACCCAGCGCTTTTATTATGTTTTTAGTTTCAACATCTATTTCCGGTTCAGCAATATGTTCTTGACCTGCAATCTCAATAACAGCTGTTCTTAATATCTCTAAATTCTTAACAAATCTCTTAATGCTTAATTTCGTCCTGTCTTGAATATACCTGCAAATCCCCAATGCCGCAAAACAAACCGTTAAATGCGCTTCTATGCTGTCTCTGGTTTGATGAAATATTGGTCTTGCCTGTAAATCCGACTTCGTCATTCTGAAACTCTTTTCAATCTGAAATAAATTGTGATATCCGTCTATAATTATTTTTGCATCGCACCTTAAATTCGTAACATAGCCTTTTATGCCCGCTTTAAGCCTGGCTTTGTTAATTAAACTTTCGTTAAGCATCGCTTTTGTCTTCGTTAATTTCAAAAACTTCGGCTTCTTTGTAAAAACTTTGTTTTCTATTTGCCACTGCGCTTTTTTGATTTGCTTTTCTATGTTCCTTAAATCCAATTCCGCTCGCTTTTGTCGATATTGGTATACTACTCGCCTTTGCTTTGTTTTTTGACTTCCCTTGCTCTTAAACTTCTTTCTCGTGTCAAATATCTGCCCATCTTTCAATTGTTCGCTTTTTCTTTTGCGGTTTTCTTCTATTTTATACGGTGTCTTCGATATTCGCGAACCAACTATAAACTTATATCCTTCTTCTTCCAATAATTCTAAATTTTCTCCTGACAACATTCCTGCATCCGCAACTACTGTCAGTTCTTTAACTTTGCATCGCTGGCGAAATTCTTTAAGTATCGGCAACATTGTTTTCGTTTCTGCTTTGTTGCCCTCAAAACTGCTTATTGCTAACGGAAATCCTTTCTCGTCAACTATAGTCGATTAACTTAATATTGATATAGTGATAAAAAATTGATAAACTTTTGTCAGGAGGGCATATGGCAAAAGCATATTCAATAGATTTGCGTGAAAGGGTTTTATCGTATGTAAAAGAGGGGCATAGTCTGACGAAGGCGTGCGAAGTATTTGCTATAGGATATATGACACTGTGGCGTTGGCAAAAGAGATTATCTGATGGGCGACTGGAAGCAGATGACAATAAAACCCGCTGCGCCAAGAAGTTAGACGGCGACAAAGTAAAGGAATATATTAGTAAACATCCCGACGCGACGTTAAAAGATATAGGAGAGCAATTTAACGCAAGTGCGGTTGCGGTGTTTAAGAGAGTACGAAGCCTCGGACTGACGTATAAAAAAAAGAGTTTTTATACAAAGAGCGTAATGAGCAAGAACGTAAAAAGTTCCTTAAAGAAATAAGCGACGAAAAAGTTAGTGACCTTGTATTTGTAGATGAGAGTGGCATAGACCATGAACTGATAAAGCAATATGCGTGGTCTGAGCGTGGCAAAAAAGTCATTGGCGAACGCATAGGCCGCACCCACACGAGAACAAGCATGGTAGCGGGATTATGCGCTGGCAAAATACTTGCGCCGTTTTGTATGAGAGAACATATAAATGGGGAAGTATTTTATGTCTGGCTTAGAGAACATTTAATCCCTGAACTTAAGCCGGGACAAGTGGTAATATTGGACAATATAAACTTCCATAAATACGAAGTGATTAAAGCGGAGCTAGAGGAAGCAGGGTGCAGGGTTAAATATTTACCGAAGTATTCGCCGGACTTGAACCCTATAGAGAAATACTGGGCATTTGTGAAAGGGAAAGTGAGAAAAATGTATAAGGAAGAAACTCTGTTTATAGAAAAGTTGCGTAGGGTTTTATGTTTGCAATATATATCAATATTAAGTTCATTGACTATAGCAACCCTATTACTATTTGCGGCTCTAATCGCCGCTCTTTGCTTAATCCGCTCTTCTTATATTCGTCTTCTTTGTCTATTTCAAAATACAGCGTTGTTACGTCGTAAAGCAATATACTCGCCCGTTTTATCCCTGCATACTCTATAAATCCCTCAGATATTTTACGGCGATAATCTTTCTTTATTGAACGCTGCAAACAACGATATATCGCATTTCCTAACGGAAATTCTAATCCTAATCTATCAAGTATTTCTACTGTTTCTAACTTCGACACTGGTCGTATTATTCTTGCTATCGTTATTTGTTTGAAAACCTCATCCGACAATTCTTTTAGTTGTATCTTATCATAAACCTTTGCAAGCGTATCGTATAAAAATTTAGAATACGACTTTTTATGAATTAATCCTCTTGGCTTTACTTCTTCAAATTCTGAAAATTTAAATTCTTGCTGGTTCTTATCTCGTAATCTTTCTTGCGCCAATGCTAAATACATTTCTTTTTCGGTTTCGTTATGTGCTACACCTATGTGCTCTACTTTCAGCGTTTTTCCTCGCTCTTTTGTTATTATTCTAACTCGTATACTTCCTTTATATCCTTTTGATTTTTGTATGTATTTCCCCATCTTTACATTGTAACATATCCTTTTAGGTTCCCATAATTTATCCCTTTTATGAGTAAATTTGTCTCTTTTTTTCAAAACCGCCGAAGTCAGGTTCTAATGATGCGA
>Ga0099364_10007039_pt1 | contig 16189 bp, 9 predicted proteins | sample TergutTh196P3_FD_73070 | JGI IMG/M metagenome (GOLD analysis project Ga0099364, IMG submission 73070) | Microcerotermes parvus P3 segment gut microbial communities from Pointe-Noire, Republic of the Congo - Th196 P3 | ecosystem: Host-associated > Arthropoda: Insects > Digestive system > Gut ...
GGACCGGCGAATTTTGGTGTGAACCTTTCCAGCGAGCCGAGATATCCCGGATTTATAAAACGAAATATGTTCCACAGCTCGGCGAGATTATTCTCCACCGGGGTTCCGGTCGTCACTATTTTGAAATCCGCTTCGAGCTTCATGGCGGCCGCGCTGCGTTTCGTGCCCATGTTCTTGATTGCCTGAGCCTCGTCGAGTACGATCGTATGCCACCTTACGCCTGTTAAAAGCTCCTGCTCGTTCTGCAGGAGGCCGTATGTGGTGACGAGCACATCCATCGGGCCGGCGGACGCAACCAGCGTCTCCCTGTCTCCGCCCCTCAACTCGGCAAAGCGCAGGGACGGCGTAAATCTGGAAGCTTCCGCTATCCAGTTCGAGCACACGGAAGTCGGAGCCACCACCAGCGCCGGGCCTCCGGGCGCGCGATTCAGAAGTACGGCAAGGGCCTGTATAGTCTTTCCGAGCCCCATATCGTCGGCGAGGCACGCTCCCGCTCCCCAGTGCGCCAGACGCATCATCCACTTGTATCCCTCGGTCTGGTACTCCCTCAGTTCTCCTCTGAAATCGGGCGGTAGGAGAAACGTCAGGCGATCCGCCTCCTCTATCGCGCCAATCCTGGCTTCCCAGACTTCGCCTTTTAGCGAACCGACTTCCTCGGATATTGGTTTCAGCGCCGCCGAAGCCAATGGGTGAAGTCTCAGCTCGCCTCCTCTTTCCTCGCCGAACGCGGCAAGATCGTCAAGGCGTTTTTTGAATTCCTCGGTCAGGGCGGCGAATTTATTTTTGCCAATCGGGATAAATCTTCCCGTCGACGACGCGAGAAGCTTCAACATTTCCTTCATGTCAATCACAAGATCCTCGTCCACCGGGAATTTGCCGGACAGGGAAAACCAATCTCCGGCGCCGCGGACTGATAAATTAATCCGCGATGCGTCAAGCCGGCACACAGTCATCGGAGACCCCTTGGGCCACTCCGTCACAACCAGTCCTTCGAGTTCCTGAAGCTGGAGTATGAATTCCAGAGACAGCCTCGCGTCGTCGAGCCGCCAGCGATTTTCGGACAGATGCTCAGCCTCGGATAATGCCCTGCACGACGAGATAAAGCCGCCAAGGGACTGCGTCTCCTGCCTCATGTCGCGGGTGGCTTGAACGCGGCGGCCGTCTTTAATACCGAATACGCTGTTCCCTCCGGTTCCCGGTCTGCACTGAGAGGTTCCTTCGCCCAACGGTCTGGTGACCGCTTCGGCTTCCAGTCCGTCCCCATACGGCTGAATCTGAACATAAAGCCTGTCGTCCGCCCGCACTGTTTCCACGTCGGACTCTATTCCCGAAATATCCGAGTGGATCGTGAGCACCGAGGCAAGGCGGCCGACGATTTTCATCGCGTCATCAAGTCCATCCGCCGGGATGGACAGACCTTTTGGGCCGAGTATATCCGCTATCCTCCTGTGCTTGTCGTCAAAACGCACGACGCGGAGATTGTTTTCGGTATCCTCGACCACGACAGCTCCCTGCTCCGTATCATCGTCATCAAGGTAAGGCAGGAGCTTTATAAGGTAAGCTCCTTTCGACTCCGTGGCCGACAATACCGGCTCGTCGCGCCTAATTTCCACTTTATCTTCCCGCTCGGTCCTGAACAGCATCGGGTGTCCCGCCAGGCGCTCCAACATCCTGATATCATCAATCTCGTATTCATGTTCCCAGTCGTCCGTGGATAACTGAATAGCATCCAAAGCCTGCCTGTCATGTTCCGATATGCCCGCCACACTGTCCGGATTTTCTTTGAGCCTTGATAATGCCACGTTTCTGCCGGAACTCCACCCGCGAGGGCCAAGCGTCTGTTCTACAGGCGTGAACTCAAACATGTCAGCCCTTCGGCTCCGGCCTTTATGCCAGTCAATTTTCCACACAAGGCGTTTCTTTTTCGATGAAGTGTCCGCGTCTGTTCCGTCCGCAATTTCGGCAAGGGCTGAGAGCAGATCCCGCCACATTTCGGAGCGCTTAATCATATTGCCGAGGGGGTATTCCGGTTCAGTAATTCCTTCGAGAGATTTAGAACTGGATGAATTCGTAGCGACCTGCTTAATGATGCCGGCAAGATCGGAAGCGGGGAATGTTCTGCCCGATTTCGCCATGACATTATAGGCATTGAGAGCCATTTCGACATACCTGGCCGCTTTGGACGGGTTAGTCCAATTCGCAAGCAGCATGAAGAAAAAAATATCTATCGGCTCTTTCTCATGCTTTAGCTTCCATATTACGTCGTCGTCAAACACCCCGTTCCTGTTCGCTTTATCCGCATATTTTTCAATAAGACCGTATATGATCGCCATGTTTGGGTTTGTTTTCGCCGCCAGTTCGCAGTATTCCTTGATTTTTTTAAAAGGCGTTCCAAACTGTATCATAAGTATCGGGTAGAAGGCTCCATACCACGTTGAGAGCACGGCTTTGCGTTTTTTTGTAGCGACTTTTATTATGCGGATCGCTTCGTTGAAATCATCGAACGCGGCGGAATAATTGCCCTTGGCGATTTTTATTACGGCGCACAGCTCTTTTCCGTAGCTGTAATGATCCGCAAACTCCCCGCGAATGGTCGACGCGGCTTCGTCGAACTCTCCTTTGTCTACAGATAAATCAGCCGACAAGATTTTGAATTCGATATTTTCGGGATATTCTTTTATCGCTTTGCCCAGAATACGGTTTATGACAGATACTCCGTCCGATAACTCACCGATGAAATATTTCGACATGCTGACTACGTGTGTCAGCAGGTTTTCAGGCAAGTTCAATATCAAACCCTCGTGCGGCGGGTTAAATAATATTTCAAACAGCAACGGATAATTTACTTCCCTGCCGTAAACGGCCGATTCCATTTCGGGATTCGCCATATACCTGCCGTTTTCCAACAGGAGTCGGGCACGTTTGTATTCTCTCTTGTAGATTGCCCTCCTCAACTCTCTTGAGAGATGAAACCTGTTGTCGTAGGTATATTCGTGAGAGTTGTATGTCCGCCCGAATTTATTGCCGTTTACCTTGTAAGCGGCTTTTATGATACCCTCAAATTCGCCGGAGCGCGCCGATTCTCTGGCAAGAAGCTCCAGGACAAGCCTGTTGCAAAACCATTGATCGGTAACGCTGTAGGAAGTTTTCCCAAGTATCCCGGAGGAGACGAGCTTGTTAAGCAATTCGCGAAGAAAATCGGAATTCCATTTGTTCGCTCTCGGTATCCAGCGTGAACCGAGTTCGATCAATAAACGGATTATATTTGTGAAGGGCATTGGAATGCACACAATTGCTAACACGCGGCACACATATCGTTCGATTGTAATCATTTTTCCGTATAATTCAATAAGGGCCGCGCGTTTATCTTCATTAAAGGGCATAACTTAAATCCACATCCTAAAAAACATCGAGTAATATTTTATCGCAAAACGATACGCGGTATTCCGTACATATGCTATTTTTAAATCTGATAAGGCCGCGTTAAGCGGATTTCTTACAATATCTCGTTCCAATTCCCATCGAGCACCTCATATTCGCAAAAATCGGGGATGCAGTAATCGATCCCGTTGCTTTCATCAGGTTTGGACGAAATCAGTCTGTTGCGCGACTCGAAAACCAGATACGGTTTTTCTCCGTTTCGCTTGAAGATACATATATCGCGCCCGTTGATGAGCACTACAAGGACAGGATTGAAATCTTCCTCGAAGTAAATTTTTTCGTCGTCTCGGTTGATATAAAAACACATGCCGGAGTATATCGGGTAGGGCGCCTTATCGTCGAAAAGGACTTTTGTCTCCACGAACAAAAGGTTCTCCACGTAAACGGGCAGGATGAATAACTCCCTGAATCCGGAACGGACGCGCCTTATCTCCAGCAGTTTGTTGTCGAAGAGGAAAGCGTTCGCGTCTCCCAATACGCAGGAGCCGGAAGCAATTACATACTTCCTCCGCCACAACTCTATGTCCGGGAGTGAGAAAATCCTGTAATCGTAGCGGCCGTGCGGTAAACTGCAATTATCGGAAATTATGGACTTACCGGCCTCGACGATGTACGACTTGCCCACCCGGCCTTTGAAGGCGTATTCGAGCATCACGCCGCGCGGACCGGCAAAAGACGAGGGATTTTTGACGATGAGAGAGTCTTCCTGTATCTCGAATCTCGGAGTCTCTTTGAACGTCTCTCGCTTGCATACCGGAAAGAGTATATGGCTGGAACTGTCCTCCGCACTCTCCAAAATCAGCTCGGCGTTGACTATATCCTCCTTCCATCCGAACATGCTCAATGCGGCGCCTACGGCGAACACGGTTTCATTGCCTTGCTGTTTACCGAAAGCGGCGCTTTCGCCAATCTTCAGCCTGCAATTGACTCCGGGAGGGCAGGTAACTATCACTTCGCACTCAGCGGGGATGTCTTCCCTCCAGACGGGTCTGATTCCGCCGGAAGTATCAATCAACGGTTCCAATCGCCAGGAAACCACGGGCGCTTTCGCCCTTATATATCCGTCGCCTATGCGGGAAAAGGCATATTCGTCTTTGTCCAGAGCAATCTCCGTTCCGCCTGAACAGGTTTTTATCGTCATCGTTCCGCCGCTTGCGTCCGCGAAGTAGAATGATTTGTCGAACGCGACGTTAATCTCGTTCAGCAAACAGAAACCACGCCTGTACAGTTCGCGATCGTTGATGCCCCTCTCCACCAGCGCGACGTCGAACACGCGGCTGGTCAGCATATCCTCCGTCACGCTTAACTGGCACTCAATGACGCCGCGATCGGTTCTCATGTCGCATTGATTAAGGGGATAGTATCTGTCGCCGGCTTTTAACAAATACGCGCTCAGATCCCGCCCGGACGGAATACGGGCTCTAATACTCAAATCATCCGTCCATACGTCGTAGACCTCGCTCCGTAAGACAAATGAAAGATCGGAGCGGGGTTCGGACGACGCGATGATGCGCGCGGCTTCGTCTCTGTAATCCGAGCATACAATGCGCCCGTTCACTTCGACGCGGTATTCTCTTTCAAATTTGACAGCCCGCATCTGCCCGGCGGCAACCGGCACAATCCGGTCGTCGGCAGTGGGATCGAAGACTATTTCCGCTCCGTCGGCGGCAAACACGAGGTACAGTCCCGCGCCTGCATCCCGTGGCGGGATCTCGCGCCCATCCTCGAAAATGATTATGTCCCTGTACAGCGACGTACCGGAGTCGAAAATAATTCGTCCGTCTATCAGAATTCTGATCCTTATCCTTAAGTCGCGCGCGGACTCCAGGCCGGACATATGAGAGAGGGGAATTTTCGTTCCCGAGATGGTCCAGCCGAACTCGTCGCCGAATAAATCCAGATTCTCGCGCAGACTGCCGTTTTCGCATTGAATATCGACGTAAGCTTCGTGGCAGTCGCGCATCCTTTCTCTGATGCGCAAAGAGGGTATCACCAGCATGACCGAGTTCGAGTCCTCTATCTCGTAGCGCGGGCGAATAGCGTCATACGACGCAGTTACCAGGCGGAATGACCTCTCAGGCGGCTCAGCGAATATGATTTGTGACGGGTATTTTTTTTCAAACCAGTAAATAAGGAGTTCATCGAGGTAAGTGTTATTCTCCAACATCATGCCTGAGGCGATGCGATCCATCTTTTCCAGGATTTCGCACGTCAATTTATTAAAGTATGCGGGGCGCTTTTGGATCAGTGTTATCAGACCGGTTCGCATGGTGACGCGGCGGCCCTTCAGCTCCGCCTCGCGCGAGTCCGGCGCGTTCTTGAGCATGTCTCGCAGAATGTCCGTCATTCCCCTCACGGCAGGGTCATGCCTTATGATGACGCCTCGCAGGTTTTCACTGTAAAAGTCCATAAGGAAGTCAAACCATTCGAGTATGTTCTCGCGGAACGATAACGCGTGAACTGTCATTGTGGAGTAAAAATCCCTCGTGTTCGTCTTGGGGTCATAGGAGAAAAATCTTTGATGAGACCTCATGGTTTCGTAGGTCGCGTCGTACATTGTCTCGCAGATGGTCTCAAAAGTATCTTTTTCAAAACCCAGCTGACGGGAGAGGAAACTGCGGAAAGCCTCTTCGTCGTCGGAGGGGAATTGCTTGGCGATATTGACAAGCGCAACGGTGAGCAGCATCTTCTCGTAGCTGTTGGGCAGATAATTATTGTGCGCGTTAATCAATATCTTTCGCGACATTCTGATGAGGTCGCTGTGAACTCCGGCAGGAATACGCTCCATGCCGATGAGCGGATTTCTCGATATCAGATTTGGCAGGAGAACCTTGAGGTCGTTTTCATTTCCGTAAATGACGCGCCCCTCGCGCATGTCCTCCTCCGGCGTTTTTGTTTCATCGGGAGAGGAGGTAAATGGTTTTTCATGCGCTTCGGTCTTTTTTCCCCCGCTCTCCGGTTCCGGGAGCTGTGACGCGGAGTTATGCGACGAACCGGCGTCGGGCGTGACGTACATTATTTCCGGATCTTTGAGGCTTGGCCCGGCTTCGACTACGTATAGTCCCGGATCGGGGGTTAGGTCGAATCCGGACTGCCGGCCGTTACCGGCGTCAGGTTCCGGAGACTCAAAGTGAGAATCGGACTTCGCGGTTGCCATAGGCTCGGGAACCGGCTCCATCTGTTCCCTCTCTCCGCGCGCGGACGGTTTTTGGGGAACTTCGGCGGATACTTTCTCCGTTTGGATTTCTTCAGTATGAATTTCGGCGACGGGGATTTTCGTCTCAAGGGTTTCCGCAATAATGGGCCGGATCGGCGGCAGAACCTCGTCGTCGGACTTTTTGCTTGTTTTCGGCTCGTATTTGGCGCTCTTTATGACAGTTCCGTCAAGCAGATTTTGCCACCCTACCTGTGAATTCTGCTCAAGAACAGACATAAATCCAGTGAAGAGTTTCACAGCGTCGCGCGGCGTCCTGTAGAACTCCGGCCCAAGCGACCAGGCGCAGAGGTTCATAAACGAATATATCGCTTCGTCGGGGATAAGGTATTTCGATTTGTCCTTCATTGCAAAGATATCCCTGATGTTCTCGAACAACAGGTACAGATCCTCAGGCGAAAATTCGCCGAGCCGTATTATGGGCGTTGAAAGATCCTTGAGGCCGTCTCTCGCGAACGGGTTTGGAGCGAGACGGCTGGCGAGAGCTCCATGACTCATCATCCCGCTGTCAGGGTCATCAAGGAAGTTATCTACTCCGGCGAACATGAAACCGATGCCGGCTGTCCTTCCCTGCAGACAGTCGTTCAGAATTTGGAGAATGACCTCATAATTGCCGATTCGGGAGGCATTATTCGAGATCGCCTGTGTCAGCACGCCCATCTCGTCCAGAAGTATCAGCAGACCGGAAAAGCCCGCGATACGCACGAAAGCGCCCCAGAGTTTGAGGTAGTCGTACATGTCCTTGTCGCCTATGAATGAATTAATCGCAATCTCGGCCTTGGCCGCGGTTATCTTGTCGTAACCGCCCATCAGCCATTTTTTCGACGAGCGGAGGCTTTCCTCGCTGCCTGACAGGTACGCTTCACAATATTTCGTCACTGCTAAAGTGAAGTGATACCCCCCCACCATATCCTGTAAAGGTTTCAATTCGTCGCGTACCACCGCCGTTGTGTCGAAAGTACGGCCGTATTTTTCGCGAAGGGTAAGTATCCATTTCTCAAGTACAAAATCCACCGCGCCGCCTTCCGGACGGGCTTTTGTCGACATGCTCCCCAACAGAGCCGCGTAAAGGTCGCGGGCATATCCGGTGGTCGAGACAAGACGGCGCTTTTGTGTGATATCAGTTTGGAGAACGACGAATTTTTCAGCTAACGCGACTGTTTTTGTGAGATTCAGGAAGAAGCTCTTACCGGTTCCGAATCTTCCAATGACGAAACGAAATGAGGCTCCTCCCTCTTTTATGCGCTCCAGATCCCCAATCATCGCCATTATTTCGTCTTTTCTGTCCACTTGGATGTGGTGGAGACCGATCGTCGGCACAACGCCGGCCGCGAGAGATTTTATTATCGCGTCGCGCTCGCGCGGTCTTATTATGATCGTAAATGACGGCATGTCCCGCATATACATGCTCAATCCTCTCCCGCGAAAATCTCGGAAAGTAACATTCCCACTAACTCAGTCTCTTGTTTTTTCGAGGCGATGAGTTCGAGGTCGAGTTTGAATGTCCGCCCGAACATACTGTCGCGGTTCGGCGTTGAAGCTCCGAACACGGGTTCAATCTCTATTATGCCCGAATCGTTATGGCGAAAATTCATCATCAACTGGTACAGGTCTCTCTCGTCAAGACCAAGCGCGGCATATAGTTTTCGCAGAGCGATAATCTTGCCGCTGTCTATGGAACCGGCGGCTCCGACAGTTACCATCATGCGGGCGACCCTGCGGCAATCGTCAATTGGCAGCGCGAGCGTCAGCATCGAAGCAACCCTGTCCATGTTGGGGGGATATATTGATGAAAGAGCTTTGAGGGCAGTGAGAGCGCGCACTTCGAGGTCGGAAAGAGAAAAATTGCGTTCCAGCACATAAGAGAGCTGCCGTATCTCGGATATCTCATATTGACCGTTTCCCATCACTATAGACATACCAAGCTCCAACAATAAGTGCGCCATTGGATATAAACTCGACAGAGCTTCGCCGTGGTTCTGCCTGATAAGAGTCACCAAGTCGTCGCCGGAAATCGAAACGTACTCGGGCAAAATATGGGGAACGATAATAAAGCCGACACGAAGCGCCGCGTTACAGAGTCCCCGTTTCACCAGAACCGAGAGGTTCCCTCCTTCGGCGCTGACTCCAAGCAGATTTCCCAGTTGCGCTATTTTGAGAAGTGTCAGCGGTTTTACGGCTCTGCTTGAACTCACGTAAAATCCCCCTCGCGAGCTGAAGAATCGCTGAATATATTACCGAAGCGGTTGGAGCGAAATCAGCCACAGACGCAACAAATCCGCACCGAGAAACAATTTTGCGCCAACCTTGAAGGCATCGGACAAATATTCGATGCTCGCAGCCGAAGAAAATGTATTCAGCAGTTCCTTAACATTGTACCAGTAATTCATCAGGTATTAAATATAGCCGCCGCCGCGCCCTCCACGATTTTTTCGCCTTCAGTATCCCCGTTCGCATCAATTTCCATGACCGATTCCGCTGAAAACGGTTTCCCGGCGGCCTACGAGCGCTTCATTGTCGTTTAGAATTATGCCCGGATTTAATTCCTCCAAACGTTTTTCGGTTTCGGGGTTCAAACAGCCGAGAGCTCGTAATATTTCCATTGCAATCAAAGGCCACGCCGACTCCGTGCCGTCCGTAACCTTGAACGCCACACCGAGACCTTCATTTTTCAGCGCTATGCCATAAATACCGTTTACGCCGCCCTTTGCAAGGATGTTAGGGTCATTGTTCAAGTGCGAGCAAATTCGCCCCGTTCCGGCAATCATAAGAGGATATTTGTGAATGCGCGGAATGAAGCGCTCCGCCGCACGCGCCAAAGCTTCGTCGCGTATCATGTTCGGGCGAACCAGATTCTTAAACGAGATGGCTATATGTTTCAAGCCGACCGCAAACACCGGCACTCCGCAACCATCAACACCGGTTTTGACATGATCGGTTTCGGCCAGAGTTTTAATAGCTTCAATCACTTCGAGCTGCGCCGGGGAGTCCAACTTCCAATAATCCTCTGTTTTTCCTCCGAGCTTGCGTTGCAAAAGCATGAGCGCGGCGTGCTTGCCGGAACAGTTGTGGTACAGTTTACGCTTTGGAAGGCCGCGGATAATTCTCTCTTCCCTGGCTTTCCCGTTTGAAGGCACGGCAGGTTTCATGATAAGCATTTCCTCGCTTAAGCCGGCTTTTGAAAGGATACTTTCAACAGCGGCGACGTGAAAAGCCTCGCCGCTGTGAGAAGCGGCAAAAATGGCGCTTTCCTCGTCCGAGAGCCCGTATTCCTCGTCCAATCCGCGTGATATTGTCGGAAGCGCCTGGATTGGCTTGGACGACGAACGATAGAACACGGTGGTTTGAGAGTCGCCCGCCTCATAAATAATTTTCGATTTTTCGTCGACTATTGTTATGTGTCCGAAATGAATCAAATCCAATGTATCGCCTCGGTATTCATGTACCAACGGAACAGGTACTCTCACAATTCATCAGCCCCTATTCTCCATAGCGTCGATGTTACTCGGCTTTAATTTGCAATATGCCTCGACCGTACCGGCGTCGGCGGGCGTGACCGCGTATTTGTATAATTATAATCTATAATCTCAGGTTTCGCACATATGAAGATGTGCTCGCACCTTGACAAACCAATAACCGGCGAATCCTGACGTCTCTTCACTTTATTCTATATATCGTAATATACTGCCGCGTGAATTAGTGTATGCCTGACGGCAAAGCAAAACGCTCGAAATAGTAGTTCCGCCTTTTTCTGACCATATTGCACATACCACTGACATTCAATCATTTTCCTTAAACAAGGAGAATCAATTTTTCGAAAGAAGGGGAAAGGATAATAATTTTACCAGTTTTCTTCAATAAGCCGACCGGAGATCAAATTTTCGCACCCTTCAATCGTGCGTTGCGCGAACAAATCCTTCGTGGCAAACTCACGTGCACCGTTCACGTATCAATTTAATTAGGGGCGATTCATCAGGCAAAACAACGCGTAAAGCGGTATGCTTTTGATTCCGTTTTCGTAACCGAAATTTTTCGCCGATACCCTGATTGCATATGGCGGCTTATATAGAGATACATACTGCTTCAAGCTCTTTGATTTTACGTTATCGGCGGACTTGCCTTCAAGCGGTATGACGTTCCCCTGATTGTCCTGAAATACGAAGTCAAGTTCCGCCTTGCCGGGGCTGCTCCAATAGAAGGGCGTGAATCCGTTTGTCGAAAGCGTCTGGCAGATATAGTTTTCGGCAAGAGCGCCCTTGAAACCGTCAAAAGACGGGGCGCCGTTTAATATCACATTGGCGGCGATACCAAATTTGGAACATAGAAGCCCTGTGTCCATCATGTAGACTTTGAATGAATTGTTATCGGCATAAGCTGAAAGTGGTGTCTTTCCCTCGGTCACACGGACGCATTTGTGAATGATGCCCGCAAATTTCAGCCAGTCGAGCGGCGTTTCATATTCATAGGCTCTCGCCCCTGTTTTTATGGCCTTATACTGGAATTTACGATTTTCCTTTGAAAGCTGCGCAGGTATGCTCGCCCACGCCGCCATAATCTTCGTTGTTTCCTGCGGCGACGCATACTTCGCCATATCCGCTATATAAGCGTCGTTTATTGTCTTTTGCGCCGCCAAGACGAAATTGAAATCCCGCGTTTCGGTATACTCGATTACTGCTTGCGGCATACCGCCGACCGCAAGATAAGCCTTGTACAAATCCAGAGCCATATCGTGCAAAGATAGAGGGGAATAATCGGAAAAAGACTCCCTTATCAAACCGACAATCGAATCGTTCCCGCTTGCCGTCAGAAATTCCTCGAAATCAAGCGGGTACAGCGTGAGCATATCGACTTTGCCGACCGGAAAAGAGTATTTTTCACGGTTCATCGCAACGCCTAGCAGACTGCCAGCCGTTGCGATATGGTAGTCCGGCGCGTTCTCGCAAAAGTATTTCAATGAGGTCAATGCTCTTTCGCATGACTGTATCTCGTCGAAAATAATCAGCGTGTCGCCGGGAAAGATGCTTTGGCCCGAATGTGCGGACAGTTCCCGGATGATACGCTCCGGTTTTAAGTCACGGTCAAATATCGCCTGTACCTCGCGGGAATCCTCCATGCTGAAGTACGCGGTGTTTTTATAATGCTCTTTACCGAAGGTCAACGCTGAATATGTTTTGCCGACCTGACGCGCTCCCGATATTATCAACGGCTTTCTGCGAGGGCTGTCTTTCCAGGCAATCAACCTTTTCATTATTTTACGTTCCATAAAGCGTACTCACCTCGCATTTATTATACCCAATAAATGCGAAAAATCATGTATAACATAACAACCTCAAACCACAGCTTTTTATCAAAAAAACGGCAGGGGAATCACATTTTTTCCTTGTCGGTAAATTTTTGTGCGGCTATCCTTATCTCAATATGGGTTAGATAATCCCGCTAATCTGGAATCGGCGTTTTGTTGGCTTATTTGGTGAGAAATGCTTATACGGCCGTGTTGTTAATGATTAAGTTATTCAACAGGAAGGTTATATTGCTTCAGGAATGACAGTTTATCCCAATACCCTCTCTGAAAAATAATTTTATCATCAACAATATGAAAAAATCCGCACCCTCTTAACCCCAAGGGGTCTTTCCATTCCATTATTACCCATTCGCCATCTTCAAAAATGTTTTCTACAATGCACGTCATATCAGCTTGAGCAAACTCAAGCTCAAACATTTTTCTAATTTCCAGTTTTCCAATAACTGGCTCATTCGCAATTTGATGGTTGATGGCATCATCAGCATACAGGTTTGAGATTCTCTCAACATCAGCATTGTTGAAAGCATCCACCCATTGCAAAAGAATTGACTTTGGCTTCATTCTCGCATTCTCCAGTATATTAATACCTCGCGCTACAACCATTTCTCTGCAATAGCGCAGAAAAGAATAATACCATACTCACTGTTAATAAAAAGTTCTTGAAATATATCGGAAAAGGAATATTATATGCGGGGTTAGCTCTATGTTTGAGGTGGAATACTATTGTTGGCTGATTAGTGAGAAATGCTTATTATTGACGTAAATTATATAGATTTTTCAACAATCGTTTGATCCGAGCCTGTTGAGATGGAGTCAAGTCAGAGCTCCGCTTTTCCAAAACTTCTATGAAATCATTCGCGTTTTGCTTGTTGAAGCATACAGACGCTCTTTCGGCGTGTTGCGGAACTTCCTTTGGTCTGCATTTTTGCAAGTGCTTCAGTATTATCGGTATAACTGTTTTTGAGTATTCGTCGTTAGCTTTGCACAATCCTGCAAATACGCTGATACTATTATCCACTGTTATTGTACTTCCGGTTTCATAAGCCGATTCTACGGCTTCAATTTTCTCGAAAATCGGTTGAGAGGAGTGTTCCGCAATTTTTGCCAATGCGGTCATGCTGCCCCACACCAATCTGTTGTTTTTTGAATATAAGCAGGAAATAAAGTCATTTGCGTAATCACATATCAACTCCGGACTTCTCGCGCCAATCTCATACAATACCTTGATGCAGTCATTGACAACCGCCTTATCTTTGTCTTTTAAGCCGCCGGCGATTTCTTTTATTCCTTCCGCATCATTTTTTTTGCAAAGATATTCAGCCAGTTCGATATTTGGAATTTCATCATTTCGTCCAAGTTTACAAGCCAATCTTTCTATCATGCCAAACACCTCGTTGCCCCGCACATTTCAATGAAAAGTTCGGCGTTCATACCTCAATGTCTCCGCCATGAAAAACGAGTTCATAAATTTTATTGCCTTTTAAATGAATTGCCTCATATCCGGTAAACCAATGAAAGTCACCTTTGATATTGCATTTATACGAGTAATCCCCCTTTATATATCGCGCCGGGCCGCGAAACGGAAATTCTTCCGGCACGAGGAGTAACGCTTCTTTATGAAAAACGTCCGAAAACCCATCAGCCAGCACCCTGCCGATATAATTCATAGACCAAAATGGGATGTCGTCTTTCCAAAGCGCTTCTTCTCCGGCAAATTTCCGACTACCCAGATATGTGTCAATATATTTGAGCGAACCTTCTGCGTATTGCAAATCGTGTGAATTAGGCCTTGAGGAGTCTGCTTCCGAGCTTTTCCCCGCGTAAGTTGCCTTCTTGGCTCTGATTAAAAAATCTACTATTTTTTTGTCCATTTTATCCTCCATATAATATTAATACCCCACGCTGCAACCATTTCCCCGCAATAGCGCAGAAAAAATAATACCATACTCACAATTGAATAGCATATATCTGCCTGTTTACAACAACAATTTGCTTTTGGAAACCAATTTCGCGCGCATGGATCGCGCCGGAGTTGCGATCACTCGCTGCGTTGACGGCTAATCTTGGAGAGTCAGGCAAAACAACGCATAAAGCGGTATGCTCCTGATTCCGTTTTCGTAACCGAAATTTTTAGCCGATACCCTGACTGCGTACGGCGGCTTATATTGAGATACATACTGTTTCAGGCTCTTTGATTTTACATTATCGGCGGACTTGCCTTCAAAACGTGAAAAATCAAGCACAACATAATCATGGATTTTCACGGCGAAAAACCATGATCAACGGACAAAAAATTCGCAGGGATTGCATCAGTCAGCCAGACATCGTCGGAAGTATGGTAAAAAGGATGGCCTTCTTCAAACAGTGCCTTCGCGTCAGCTTTAATTACAGAAGGTTCGCCATGCCGCTTTCCAACTGCGTGGGCCGTATGTTTATCGGATGAAAGATGAACGAATTGCCGGCTCATTGGCAGAAGCCCTTGTTCGAGTATAATCGGCAATTTACAGCGCGATGTTCCATGAAAAAGGACGTCCGGCGGCTTTGTCGAAGAACCGGCAATGACTGGGAAAGAATGACCGTGAGTTGCTCGAATCCGATTGTTTGTAACGTCGATTTCCCATCTTACCTTATCGGAAGACAGGTTCAGGCGTTCAATAAAATCAACATCCGCCCTAACTCCCCGTTCTTGGAGCGCAAATACCAATTGAGCAAGGTTCACCCAGCCGAATTCGTCCGCGCAAAGCCCGGTGCTCTGAGGCGCATGTCGTAAGAAATAGCATATGGCCTTGCCGATTTGCTTCTGTTTCATTTTCTCCCTCGTAATATGCGGAGCGGAGGCGGCTTAGCGCGCGTTATTTCATTCCCCGCCTGTCAGTTTTCTTCTGCTTTCCTCCAAAACCGCCTCCTGCGCGTGTGTGATCGCTGGATATTGCGGATTTATTTCCCGCATTACCTCAAGAATAATATTTGAAATGACAGCGCGGGAGAACCATTTTTTATCCGCGGGTATTATATACCAGGGATTTTCCTCGGTGGCGGTCGCTTCAATCGCAGACTGATACGCTTCCTGATAATCGTCCCAATACTCCCTCTCCTTAAGATCCGAGTCGGAGAATTTCCAGTTTTTATCCGTTTGGTCGATACGCTTCAAGAACCGCTTGCGTTGTGTTTCTTTCGACAAATGTAAAAAGAATTTTACAGTAACAATGCCGTTCTCCCATAAGTAATCCTCGAAATTCCGGATTTGCTTATATCTTTGTTTAATCGTATGCGCGGTTTTGCAGCGGTCGGGGACGTTCAGCTTTTCGTAGAGCTTATGCACCTTTACAACAAGAACATCCTCATAATAGGAACGGTTAAAAACGGCGATTTTACCGCGTTCGGGAAGCGCTTTTGCCACGCGCCATAAATAATCGTGAGCGAGTTCCTTAGACGACGGCTGTTTGAAACTGTGAACATTTACCCCTTGCGGGTTTACTCCGCTCATCACATGTTTAATCGCGCTGTCCTTTCCTGCGGCGTCCATAGCTTGAAAAATAATCAGCAACGCGGTTTTCCCTTCCGCGTACAATCTGGACTGAAGTTCCGCGAGCTCACCGATGTTCCGATCGACTATACTTCTGACGTCCTCGAAAGAGGAAAAGCGATCCGTATGCTTTGTGTCAAAATCGGATAACTTAACCTTTTTTTCCCCTGAAAACCTGTACCTGTCTATGTTCATTATATTGCCCTCCAAAAGATATTTTGTTCGGTATTATTCAAATTCCAACTCCTTATGCGCGCGATGATGATTGATACCTTGAGTGTTATGATATATCAAAATTGCCTCAAGGGTCAACGAGAGGAAGCTCCCTGTCAAAGGATGTTCATACGCTTAAGGGTAGATTTTGAGTGAAGGAGATGATATCATTCCCCTAATTAATAATGTAAAAAATATTGAAGTTAAGGAAGGGTATTGCTCATGAAGCGTCTACATCTTTTATGCAATGCGCATTTAGACCCTATTTGGCTTTGGGAGAAAGATGAGGGTGTCGCGGAGGCTTTGTCCACGTATCAGGTTGCCGCCGATTTCTGCGATGAATATCCTGATTTTATTTTTAATCATAACGAATCCGTACTGTACGAATGGGTCGAGGAGCTTGACCCTGCGCTATTCGCCGCAATAAAGAAACATGTGGCGGCGGGACGCTGGAACATAATGGGCGGTTTTTATTTACAACCGGATTGTAATA
>Ga0099364_10007040_pt1 | contig 16188 bp, 6 predicted proteins | sample TergutTh196P3_FD_73070 | JGI IMG/M metagenome (GOLD analysis project Ga0099364, IMG submission 73070) | Microcerotermes parvus P3 segment gut microbial communities from Pointe-Noire, Republic of the Congo - Th196 P3 | ecosystem: Host-associated > Arthropoda: Insects > Digestive system > Gut ...
CCCTTCCGGCACAACCGCCGTGCGCTCAAGCCAGATCAACTGCGAACCGCCAGCGGAGAAACGGTCATAACGACGAATCGAAAGATCTCCGGGCGTACCGTCCGCTTCCGCGTCGAACCCTTCCATCGGATTGACAACGAGACGGTTGCTCAACGTCGCCGTCTCAATCGCCACGGGAGATTGGAACACGGAAGAATTGTCACTGATTGGCAATTCGACGCCGATGCGTTCGGCTTCGGCGGCAAGATCATCCACGGTTTTCATACGAAATGGTACGCGAGGTCGGATTGTCACATTGATCTCCTTTCCTGTGCGGTATAGAATTCCGGTGAAAGCGCAAAACTGTTTTTTATCCTTCCACCGCTTCCATTTCAAGCCAGTTTATGGTTTCATGATTCCACACTCGTCAAGAGGCCTCGAGTGACTGTGCGTGGATACACTTGATCCTCTTGCTTCGCCATCCCGCCTTTCAGCGATAGCCGTACCGGTTGATGTACCAGCCCCAGCGTTCGGTGATTTTGGATTCGATGGCCGGGTCGGTTTGAAACTTGTTTTTTTGGTACGACTTTTGGGACGCCGCAAATTCCTCCAACGCGGGTTTGGCCTGTTCAAAGTCGGCAAGCTGAAGTTGCGAGTAAATCCTTTCGAGCGTCGCAACGGGTTCCGACGTCAGTTCCCTGAACGCGACTTCGGTGAACTGTTCCGGTTTGAGTAGCCTGATGTCTTCGGCAAATGCGGCGTACATGTCCTCGAACATCTCGAACACCCGTGTCTCGAACTGTTTGCCCGTCGGGCGTTGCAAACCGTGAACGACCGAAAGTTGCATCCAGAGATTAAATGTTGAAGCGTAAAGTGTGTAAGGATTGCGATGGATATGCACGAATTTTGCGTCGGGGAACCGCTCCAGAATCGTCGCGATTCTGGCTGTGTGCGGCGGCGATTTGAATACGACGCATTTGTTTTCCGCAAGAGTCAGGCAGCGCAGGAAATACTCCAGCCCGTCGAGCCATGCCCGACGTTGCTCCGGGGAAACGTTTTTCAACGTCAAAAATTCCGGGTCAATCGGCGGATTGTTCGGGTAAAGAATATTGATATACGGTGAAGGCATCCCCATCGCACACAAGGCGAACTCGTCTTCCTGCGGACGGTTGAGACCGGCAGCCATGTTATCCATCGGTCGTGTTTTCGGCATGAGGAACGACACCCACGGCTCGAAAAACCGGCGGGAGAACAGAAAATGCTGCGGTGCGAAACAGGAATACGTGTCCGCGAACGCAAACTGCTTGTCCTGGATCATATATTCGTGCAACAGTGTCGTGCCCGACCGCCAGTGGCCGATGATGAAAACCGGCGGGTGTTTGATTTCGGCCTCGCGGATTTTGCGGCCATAACACAGCGACTGCAGCGCGGCAAAACCGGAATTGATGACGCTCAACCCGCTGATAATGCCGAACATGGCAACTCCGGTTGGTGCCATGCGGAACCTGCCCTTGGCCGCCTGTTTGTACCAGGTACGCATCGTCATGCCGTCCCAGAATCGCGGATGCCAGAACCGGTCGGCTGTGCCGCTTTTTTCTTTCTTTTCAACGGGCTTGTTGGCTGTCATCCCTGTTTTTTCACCTTTCCTTGTCTCTTGGTGTAACTCAAAGAACGTGTTATATACGGTGGCGGAATTCTCACCACTTTCCATTGTGCCCCGATTGTCTGAAAAAAACCGTCTTGATCGATCAATTCCCCTGGTTTTTCTCGCGTGTGACGAACGCGGCGTAGTCGGCGGGTGTGTCGATTCCTGTGGAATTGTGTTCGGTCGTGCCGCAAAGGATCGGATAACCGTGCGCGATTACGCGAAGCTGTTCGAGCGACTCGGTCGTTTCGAGCGAACTCTGCGGCAACGCCCCCATTTGGAGCAAAAAGTCGCGTCGATAAGCGTACAGTCCCAAATGCAGATAAAAAAGCGGCGGTTCGGCGGTGAGCATGTCATCTGACCATTGCCGTGGATGTGGAATGACGCTACGGCTGAAATACAGTGCCCGCAAGTGGTTATCGCGAACGACCTTGACGCAGGCAGGGCTTTCAAGCTGTTTGCGATTGCGAATCGGAGTACAGAGCGTTGCCATCGGAACGTCAGGGTGATCGACCAGCAGTTGAATAACCTGGTCAACCGCCATTGGCATCATTTCCGGCTCATCACCCTGAACATTGACGAAAATATCGACGTCAGGGCGATTTGCGGCGACTTCGGCAACCCGGTCGGTTCCGCTTTTCGCGTCCGGACTGGTCATCACGACCTGTCCGCCGAAGCCCTGCACGGCAGCGAATATTTCAGCGTGATCCGTCGCAACCGTCACGCCTATCGGAAGTTGTGCCTTGACTGCCGCTTCATAAGCATACTGAATCAACGGCTTGCCCGTCTCGCACAACAGCATCTTTTGGGGCAATCGCGTCGAAGCGTACCTGGCCGGAATCACGACAAAACTATTGATATTATCGCTCATCATTAAATTCCCTTTCAACTTTGATATTTGCGATTCATTCCCTGTCACCGGTTTCCTGGTGATTTGGATTGTTGTTTTGTGTTTCTTTTCATCTTTGTGGCGAAACCCCGACGGCGTTTTTCTTTCACGGGGGCAGGGGGAATGGCACCGCCGTGTTCGGCGAGTTTCTCCAGCTTTTCCTTGAGGCAAATTTGCAGAATGACGCTTTCGATTTCCGTTCCGGGAATATTGTACGAATCTAGCTTGCGGAGTGCGGCTTTTCCCATTTGCCCAAAATGCCTCGATTCGCCACGTTCCTCAACCCAGCGTGGACCTTTGATGAGCAACATCCGGTCGAAGGCGTGCCAGTGGGGGGAAAAAAGCTCCATGATTTTTTTGATTCGCGCAACTGCTCGAAAGACAAGGGTTTGAAAACGATGAATTTTGAGCAAATTTTCACCTTTTGCGTGCCAGACAGGGAGGTCAAGCCTGAGAGCATCAACGATTTCGCCGACCACAATGGCTTTTTTGCCGGTTGCGTCACACAGCTCGATTTTGAGATCAGGCCGCAAAATCGCCAGCAGAATACCTGGCACACCACCTCCGGTGCCGACGTCGAGCAGATGTTCCCCTTGCGTCAGCAGTTCGGAAAGACGTAATGTGTCAACGAGATCACGTGAAACAAATTTTTCGTAATCCGTGTGTCGCGTAAGGTTTAAGTGCTGATTTTTCTCCCAGAGCAATTGGCAGTAAGCGTCGATTTTCGCCGTTTGACTCTTCGGCAGTTTGATGCCGTGCCGTTGGAGTGCCTCCACAAGCGTGTCACCCGGCAAACTGTCCGGCAGTGGCACATCCGGTTCCGGTTGCGATTCACCGGCTATTCTCTCTTCAATCGGGGACATAATTGTTTCGTTTTTCTTTTGGATGGCTGCACCGCTGAGGATAATGTATAATTGTTTCTAAGCGGCATTCATTTTAGCATAAGTGGCCAATAAAACCATGACAGATGTGACAATGCTGGTATAATTGTATGAGGCGTGGTGATATATTTCCGCTGTTGGTCAAAATTCCCGGACAGGAATCTTTGCTCGAAAACCACTGACGAACATCCCTGGACACCAAACCGGACAGAAAAATGCGTTTCAAACTGATCGCCTGTGAAATTTTGTTTCGTGAACTGAGTTACGTCATGGCGAAATCGCCGCACCGGGTCGATGTCGAGTTTCTTGCCAAAGGGTTGCACGATATCGGGCGACCGAACATGTTTGAAGCTCTCAACCGCGTCCTTGACACGGTCGATCCCGATGAGTACGACGCGGTGCTGCTCGGTTACGCTTTGTGCAACGGCGGCGTGGTCGGGCTGAAACCGCGGGGGCAAGTGCCGCTGGTCATTCCCCGGGCACACGATTGCATCACGCTCTTTCTCGGTGACAAGCAGCGTTACGAGGAATATTTTTTCGCCAATTCAGGAACGTACTTCAAGACGATGGGGTGGATCGAGCGCGGTGACCCTCTCATGCAATACACACGCCATGAAACCATCTCCGCCCCCCATGCGAAATCGCGCGAGATGCCGGAAAAAGTGCCGATGGGATTGCCGGACGCCAAAACCGGCCAATTGCTCTCATTCGCGCAGATGGTCGAGCGTTATGGGGAAGACAATGCCAAATACCTCCGGGAGCAGCTCATCGGAATGCCGCATTACAAACGCATGGCCTTTGTCGAAATGGGCTTTGAGCCGGACGACAGTTTCGAGCGTCTTGCACAAGACGAAGCCGCGAAACACGGCTGGGAGTACGAAAAAATCACCGGACGCATGGTTCTTTTTGAAAACCTCGTCAACGGAAACTGGCCGGAAGAAGACTTCCTCATTGTACAGCCGGGTCAGAGAATCGATTTCGATTATTCCGGGAAAATCCTCCGGGCAACGTAAGGATCATCGCGGACATGAAATCATTTCCCAAAATCACGCAGGCCCAGGCACTCGAAATCCTCCGGGACGGCAACGCACGCTTTGTCGCGGGCAAACGTGACCACCCGCGCGAGTTTCTGACCCGTGCGCAGGAAACCGCCGAATACGGACAACGTCCGATTGCAACATTCCTTTCGTGCAGCGATTCGCGCGTTCCGTTGGAAATCATCTTTGACCAGACTATCGGCGATCTTTTTTCCATTCGCATCGTCGGCAACATTTGCCGCGATTCCCAACTCGGATCAATCGAATTCGGCGTGAAATATCTCGAAACGCCATTGTGCGTCGTGCTGGGGCACACCCAATGCGGAGCCGTGACCGCCGCGTGTACCGGTCAGGGGCTGGAAGAGAATATCCAGTCGCTCATGCACTCCATTCACCCTGCCGTGGAACGGGCGCAAACCCTGACCGGTCAAACCGGGAGTGAAATCATCGAGGTCTGTTGCGTGGAAAATGTTTTCGTGCAAATTGAAACCATGTTGAGCAAGAGCAGTGTTCTTCGTGATGCGGCGCGGCAAGGGGATCTGACAATCCTCGGTGCGGTTTATGATATTGAAACGGGACTCGTCACATTTCTCGGACCGCACCCCCGGAATGAATGGCTTGTTCAAGCCTGTCCGTGAATCCGCTTTTGTCACGAAATGAAGCAATGACGGGATTCACGCGTGGAAAAAAGTCCCGCGCATCCCGTCATTACGCCGGAGTACCGGCTTCATTCCGGCTGTTGTTTCCGGACGTTGGTTCACTGGCCACCGTTCACCAGCCGTTTTTTACGCCGCATGACGACGAAACCGATGCCTGCGCCGACTGCCAGCAGCAGGGTCACCGAGCCGAGGTCGCGCATCCGTTGCGAGGTGGCGGTTGCGACGCCGCTGACGCTCAGGCGGATTTCCGCTTGCGGTGCGGTGAAGAGGTAAACCGTGCCCGTCTGCGGGATTTCGATGTCCAGGCTCGAATACTTCGCCGCCATGGTGGATGTCATCATGGGCCCGCTGACCGGTTTGCCATCAAATCCACTAAAACCCGTGCCGGCCAAAACTGTGTCATCCTCCTCCTGGTTGACAATATGCGGCACCACCATCATCTGCATCGGGGCATTGTTGTTATCCGCCGGACGGCCTAATGATTGCATTCCCATGCCACCACCCATGCCACCCATACCGCCGCCGCCGTAACCGCTTCGGCCTCCTCCGGCACTTGAACCGTCCATACCGCCGCCGTAACCACCCATGGCACCTGGACCGTTCATTGCCAAGCCGTTGTCGTTGCCCGTCATGCCGCTACGGTACGCATCGCTTCCGGCGGGGCGACCGCCAACGTTACTTCTCAGATCAAAAGCAGTGAAAGCAGAGTTACTATCAGCGTCTTCCTGACCGGAAGCATAGCCCATAGTACCAACAACGCCATAAGCAGGCTCAGAGCCAGGCTGATTCGCCGGTGGGCTGTAAAACGCCTGTGGCTGTGTCTGCGACTGTGGCAACTGCGGCACGTTGGCGTTCTGCACGGCAAGACGCTGTTGATAAAGCTCGAGGCTATCGAGGTTTTCAGCTGACGGTGCGGCGGAACCTCCCGTGATTCCCTGTTGCAATGATTGCCCTGTTGCTTGTGGTGCAGGCAGTTCTCCTGGTGCCCTCGCCTGTCTTGAGGACGTTATCGGTAGCTGTGTCATTATCCGTTGCTGTGTCATTGATGTTGCAGCAGCAGAAGACGGTGGCAGCGCAGGAGGCGGTGGCAGCGCAGCAGATGGCGCATCAATAACCACGACATCAAGATCAGGGAGAACCATCATCTGCTGATTCCCTGACAGTTTCGACGCCAGATTCTGGTCATTCAGCCGCTGCTGGGATTGCAACGATTGGGGCTGAGCCTGTTGTTGCGGGGTTGCGGCACTCACACGCGAACTTTGGGTTCTAGGCAATGGCCTATCAGAAGCATCGTCTGAAAGCTGCTTGTCCGCAGGTGCGAAAAGACTATTTTGGTATGCAATTCCCGCTTGTTGCTCACTTTGTGCCTTATCCTTCGACTTATCGCTATTGACGTCAGCAATTTTTTCACTTTTAGGATTGGCAAGGCTGTTACTCGCAAACCACTCGTTACTGAATTGCTGGCCGGAGGCATCGGACGTCGAGGCTGCCGAGGCTCTTCGCCCTTCGGGGACATCCCAGTTGCTTGCCGATTGCGCCACAACGTTCTTGCCGCGCGTGTTGCTCTGCGACTCAAACCGCTGCGACAGATGCTCCGTGTTGTGCAAGGCATTGAGTTTCGGGGTTTGGACTTCAGGAATGAAGCCCGAAACAGAACCTGAATCCTGAATCCTGAATCCTGAAGCCTCTTTCTGAAGCCCTATCACTTTCAAATTGTTCATCGCCCGTGCCTGTTCGAACGGCGAGCCGGTTTGGGCAATGCGTTGCAAGTCGGCGATGACCTGCTGCTCAAATTCCGAAACGGTACGCGACACAGCCGCCTGATCCGATTGCCGCATCGTGCCGTCGAACTGGTACTTGTAATTCTCCGGCAGGTGCAGCCGCACACAGGCCGACCCGACGGGGATGTTCAGCACCTCGATGAGCGGAATATCGCGCTGGCTTGCCCAGCGAATGGCACCGCAGTTCCCGGCATACACGACGCGCACGACGTAATCCAAATCGCCGACCTCGGTTTTGATGATGGGAATACGGACGAGTGCAGAGTTCAGAGTGGAGAGTGCAGAGTGATTTTCATTGCCGATACTCCGACCAAAATCATTTCCCCCACTCTGCTCTCTGCTCTCTGCTCTCTGCGCTGGTTTGACGGGCACTCCGAAATCGCCGGATGCGCCGGACTGTTTGGCCGCCCATTCCTGATTGGTGAGCAGCCGCACGGCCCAGAGTTGGGAACCGGCGGGCAATTTCAAATCGAGAAACTGCTCGGTCTTGTTGTCGATGCGGTAAATCTGCTCGGCCAGGTAATCGCCGTTTTCGCCGAGGACAACCCGCGTTTCGGCCAGGCCGATTCGCGCGCCGGACATGCGCACCGTCTCACGCCGCACCATCAGGAACGACAGTTTCGGCGACGATTTCTCCGCGACAAGCCACGCTTCGGTCGCGTTCCCTCCGAGAATTTCGGCCAGATTCGACCATTCGCGGTTCTGACGGCTGATCTTCCGCATTCCGGCGAGCGTTTCGCTGTCCACCTGCAATTCGTCGAGACTGCCCGCGTTTTCGAGCACAACGTACTGGTTCAGCACCGTGCCTGTCAGGATGTTCGGGATCGTCGCCGGGTAGCTTTTGCCGGAAACCAGTTCGCGGTTGTTGCGGATGAGAACGCGAAACTCGTTCATGATTTCATCCTGCAAATGCAGCGTGACGGTCACCGTTTCGCCGTTTTCACTTTCAACGATCTCCTTGCGTTGCAGGAGCGGCGCGTCGATTTTCGCGTCGGCCATCGATTTGGGCAACTCGAATTGCACCGCGCGAACGCCTGCGTTTTCGATGTTGAAATCGAGCAGGATCATCTCCTCGACGCTGCGGCTGTTGACCTGCACGTTGGTGATGCTTTCGCTCGTGATGACCGGTTCTCGCGGAATGAGCGTCATCCTGAATGACGGTATGGGGTTGACGGTATCGAAATCGTAGGGTGCAGATAGCGAAAACTGCTTGCGACGCATAGAACGTTGTTCAGGTAAAACCCAATGAGGCACCGGATCATTCGGCAAGTAAGTGCAATTTTCCCATTCATCAACGCCGACATCGAATGCAGGATCGGTCAGGATCACATAATATTGCGAAACATGACCTTGAAATTGCGGTGTAATCACCGGCAAGTCCGTTTCGCCGTCCGGTTCGCGTGTCGCGGTTGCCCGAACGGTAAACGTAATGCCATTGGCTGGGATGGCAGTCCAAAGAACCGTCAACTCGGTTTCATCTGAATTGAGCGACTTACTCGACCATTCTATCGGAAATTCCGATGTCACAGAGAGCAAACGCAACCCAGGGGGTAAGGTCAATCGCTGGAAATACTGATCATCTCTTTTTTGTAAAGAAAAAATCACTAAATGGCAGTGACTTTCCAGGATCACCTCGTGCGTTGACAATTTGACAACGTTGTCGATGCTGATGTGGGGCAAATCCTGAATGGCATTCACCACCAACGGCAACAGGTAATTCTCCGTCGTGAAGCGATACGCGCGATACGGTTTCAGTCCAAGCGGGTTGTCGGACAGCGTTTTTCGTGCGGTGGGATTGACGTTTTGCACGTCTGACATGTCTGTCGGCAGGTCGGTCATGCTTGCGTTGGCCATAGCGCCCGTTTTGACGTCGAGCCGCGGGCTGTTTTGCAGCGTGATGCGACCGTGGTGCATGGCCGCACCCATGACGGCAACCTGCGGTGTCGTGACCGCAACGTCCTTCGCGTCGGCAAAATCGGCCTTGCGCATGAGAACGATGCCAAACCGTTCGACCTCTTGCGCGGCGTGCAGCAGTTCGATCTCGATGACCGTGTCGTCCGGCGAATCGGATGCGATGTTCTCCCAGCCGCGCACGTTTTCACCGGTGATCGAAACAACCAGGTAATCCGCCGGAATACGCACACGGCAGGACTCGTGCTTGCCGCGCCGGAACGCCAGCGTCAAGTCCCAGTCGAGTACGAGAGCGTCTTCCTGCACGTTGAACTGCAGTTCGGACACGGCGGTCAAACTCTGATCGATTTCCGCTTCGGTCACACTCGAACGCCACGACCATCGAAACTGTCCGTTTTGGCCGAGCGTGGTTTCCACCGTTTCGCCCGGCGTTTTCGCCTGCCATTTCTGCTGGGCGTCAACGTCGTTGCAGCGCAGTTCCATGCGGTCTTCCGGCAGTTCGAGCAGCACCTTGCCGGCGGGTATCTCCGGCAACCGCCCTGCCGCAAGCCGCCAGCCGCCCTGACGTTCGACCTTGAATTTCGCGGTCAAATCAATGACGTGCTTGCCCTTGCCGTGAATTTGCACGACGAATATGCCGGGTAGGGCGGTCACGGCGTGACCGCCGCCGTCCGCAATGTCACCATCGCGGCTCGGATTGGAAATCGATACTTCCGCGTTTTTGCCGTCAACGCTCAACGCGGTCAAAATCCCCTGACCGATGGGCAACGGGAACAACACCGGCGCGTCGGCCAGCACATCGATTTCGGTCTTGCCGGTGATCGACAGTTCTTCTGCAGCGGTGAGCGTCGCCCGGTATTCACCGAAGGTCGTCACATAATCGACCGGCGGCTTTTCCACCGGCACAACCTTTTCGCCCGGATGCACAAGGTTCCAGAGTTCCACGTACTTTTGATACGGCACGAGCAATTTCTGCCCCGGCTGCGAAAGGGTTTGGGGATCGGGCAAACCGTCGGCATTCAGCGTCAAATGCGGTTTGTCCAACAAGGTCTCAGCGTCATAAAACGCGACAATGACATCATCCGGCAGCGCAATCGGCGTTCTGTCTGCGGCGTCATTCGCATCTGCCGATGTCATGCCGAATGCAGAATGTGACGAAATGCAGAGTGCAGAATGCAGAATGCAGAATAGGAGAATACTCTGCACTTTCAGCACACTGTGTTCCGCGTTCGGTGTTCCCTGTTCTTCGTTCCGCCTTTCACATTCTTCATTTTTCTTTCCGTTTTCTTGATTCTGCATTCTGCATTCTGCATTCTGCATTAATTTGCACTGAATGCCGGCCAGCAGATAAACGAGCAGCACGCAGAGTCCCGCCTTGACCGCCGCGTCGCACAGTCCGGCGAACAGTTCCAGTCGCGGCACGAGAACCAGCAGCGTCCCGGCAAGCAGCACGGCGAGGACGTAAATCGTCTGCACTCGTAGCGACGCCTTGAACAGCCACAATCCGGCGCACAAAATGCCGCCCCACACGAGGCAAGCCCCGAAGGTCACCAGTCGCGTGTTGACCATGCGCACCTTGAGTTGCGTTTCACTGCCGCCGACGAGTTGGAACTGCATCGACCGTTGCAACGGCGACGACAAATTCTGCTGGAATTGCACCTGCACAGGCCGCACCGTTTGCAGGGTTTGCTGTTGGTAGGACAACAAGGGTTTACCCCTTTCCTCACGATCAAACAGGAGAGCATCTTGCGAACCAAGCTCTTGTCCAAATTCTGACGATCTTGATGAGTCCGGTCGAAATTCGCGCAAACGTTCACCCACCTCGACCCGTAATTCGAGCAAACGTTCACCCACCTTGTCTTTCTTGTCCGACGACGATTCTTGTTCTTCGTCATCTGTGACAGGTGAACAAGGAACACCTAAAGCCATGTGGTCCATTGATGATAAATCTGCCGATGCGGGAGCCCAATCAGCGACATTCCCCTTCTCCGACTTCTTAGCCGCTCCATCCGCCGCATTCATCTGGGCATATTGAACCGGTGAACCGCATCCAATCCCCCATGACGGGCGCGGCAGGTTCGGCGGGGTCAAGTGAAACATCGCACTCAGCCAGCGCAACACGAGCGGGCGCGGCGGTTCGGCTTCAACGCGCTGCCGGCCAATGCGCGTCACTTCGTAACCCGGTGGTGCGGTGATATTCCACACAACGCGCGTCACAGGGATTTTTGACCAGGTGATGGTCGTTGCATTATCGTCCGCCTGCGAATCCGAGCCGTGACGGTGACGGAGCGGTTGCCCCGGTTCGACCGCTTGATGACTCTCGCGGCTCTGATCATCGCTCTGATTTTGCGGGATCATCAAATCGGGCAAGCGCACGCTGGACTTGGCAAATACATGCGCGTTTTTCGGCGATTCGTTCGTCGCCCAGATGATTTCCAACTGGCGAATCGCGGCATCATTCCGCGCAGGAATATCAACCAAAATGGCACTGCCGCTCTTTTGCGGCTTGATCGTTTTGCCGTCAAGCATCACGGCCCAAATTTCCTCGTTGGCCGCCAGGTCCACTTTCAGGAATGTCGCACGCGTTTTCAGGTCGTACTGCGCCCGGGTGATCCGCTTGCCGTCCACCGCGATTTCCACCTCCGCGCGGGCCAGTTGCACCAGCGACGCGGGCAGTTGAAAAGCCGGGTTCCTCGCAACGTTGACCGCGATGCCCCCGTCATTGCGCTGCGCTTCATTCCGGCTTTTGTTGTCGTGGCTCTGGTTGTTCTCAAACACGCCCAACAACCGCTTTCCGGGAATGTAGCGCGTTGCGGCCAGTTCGCCGACATCGACTTGTCGCATCGTTTCGCTGTTGAGCAACGACAGGTTCAATTCCTCGTGTCCCTCAATCGAAATCAAACCCGACTGCCACGCCACGCCGTCCGCCGTCACCAGCGGCAACGTTTGCACGGTTTCATCAGGTGTTGCCTGTTCAAACTGCACACCCAGCATAACCATTCCGGCCACAGGTTCGGCCAGTTGCACGTCCCACTTGCGGTATTCGATCTCATCGATGGTCACGTTTGACGCCGAGTAATCCTTGATCGCCGCGCCGTTCAGCCCGGTGATACCGATGTTTTGCGGCGTGTCGATCGGCAGCAGAAACGCCAGCGATTTCGTCCGCGCCTGCTCGACGGTGTAATGCAATTCGTAACGCGCCGACATCAGCGACGGGGCGAACTGGTAAAACGCAAAGGTCCGCGCGGCCAGACGCGGCGTCGCACGGGTGACGAGCAAATCGGTCGAATACGGCTGACTCAGGTAGCGAAACGCCAGATCGGTCGGCAAGCCCGCAAGAAACTCGGTGCGCTCGCGGTTGTCAAGCGGCACGAGCCGCACGTCGTTTTCCGGCGTGACAATCATGTCGTCATCAACGTCCACGGCAATCGTTCCGCTGTCGCCGGTCGCGTCGGTCAGGCAAAATCGCGGGAAGGCCAATTGCTGTTCCTGCCATGCGCTGAACCAGCCCGGCGTGTTGCCCGACGCTTCAAAAAAGACCGGGAAAATCGTTCCCGGCGCAATGCCGCTTGTCACCTTGACGCGAACGCGGCCGCCTTTCTGCTCAAACGGCAGCGGCACGTCCGACGCGTCCGTCACGCGCGTCACCGTCCAGTGTTCCGGCACGTCGAGCATCAGCTCGAACAGTTTTTCATAACGCGGTGCCAGTTGAAACAGCCCGCGCATCGTCTGTTCGCGGTCGTTGAGCGTCAGCACCTGGTGCGAAACGACGTCAAAGACGGGTTTCGGCTTGAGAAATTCGCAGAGGATTCGGAAGTTGTCCGTATTCGGAGCGTACCATGCGGCCACCGTCCGCACCATCGGCGCATCGACGCTCGCCTCGAACACGCTGTCGGGAATCGTGCCGCGCAATATCTGCGGGGCAATCGCGATCAAACCCGTTGCGTCAATCTTGTGGACGTTCCAGTTGGTATCGACAAGCAGCCCGAACACCGCCGAATTGGCATTGACGTCAAGCGGCTCGAACGACGGGAACGGCCATTCCGAAAGCGCGTCGGCCTCCGTGTCCTTGTCGAAGAAATGCACCGCCGTGAGATTGAGCGGCACCTGACCGCCGACCGGCTCACGGAACCGTACTTCGAGAATCGACCGCCCGTCACGCGGCAAAACCTTCCAACCGGCCAGTTGCGGCGAAATCACGTCGGTCATTTCAAAATTTTCCGGCACGACAAATTCCGCCGTACCGATCGGCTGGTGCAGCACGTCGAGCGAAAATGTTGCGTGCAGCTTTTCGTAATGTCCGGTCACTTCGGCAAACTGCACACTCTTGGCCAGCACCGATTTGATCATGCGCTGCCGGTGACTGTTGAGCGTCAACACGAGATGCTGCGACGCTTCGCCGGCGAGCAGTTCAAATCGCGTCACGCGATCTTGCCCTTCACCCTCAACCCTGCGGCTGACGATCATCGCGCCGCTTTTCAGTTCGACGTCGCCCGGCACAACCAGCGTTTCAGTCGCTTTCGGCGCACGCGGAATCCCGAACGAAACTTCCTGCCGCACCGAGTCCAACGTCAATGCCGTCGTCAATTCCAGCTCAAGCCGCTGTCGCCCTTTGCCCTGCCAAAAGAGCGTGAAATTGCGGTTGTCTTCACCCTGTGTTGCGGTGAAGCCCAGTTGCGCCGGTTCGCCGTTCAACAATGCCGATTGAACCGCGACTGCACGAAACGCAAGCGGTTCGGCGTGCAGTTTGTCGGTGTAAGACTCCCATTCGAGGACGGCCTTGATGCGTGCCTGTTCGCCTTCCATCGTGATTGCCAGGTCACTCGAAAGAAATACCGCCGCAACGGGCGTATCCGCTTCCGGTTCGGCTTCGCTTTGTTTGAGCGATTCGATCAACAGCGACTCAAATTCCTCGCGCGAGAGCAAAACGCGGTCTTTGCACTGCTCAAGCAATGTCCCCATCTCGCCGGTCGGCACGAACACCTCGCGCACGGTCACTTTCTTCTCCGGCTCGTCCTGGGACATGACGGGAATCGTCAGTGCAATCATCGTCATCGCGGCAAGAATATATTTCAACGCACAATGGCAAGGTAGGGCGGTCACGCCGTGACCGTCGCCGCATTGCTGTTGGACGAAAATTTTTGAAAACAATTTATTCATGATGCCCTCCTTCCGTGTTTTCCGATGCGTTTTCGGACGCGACTTCCGCGACGACTTCCGTTTGGGGATGATTCGCTTTCTGTTTTTTCATCGAAAGCGGCGTTGTCATGATCTTTTGAAACACGTCCCAGCCGCGCAACAGCGACCAGATCACCCAGGCGAGTACGGTCAGCAGAATCGCCCAGCGCACGCCGGTCACGACTCCGACGACGTACATCAGCGTCGGCGCAACAAATGCCAGCAACGCATACAACGCAATGACGCCGAACACCGCAATCCCGCGGATTCGCCAGTTGTAGCGGGTCAGCACAAGTCCTCCCGCCAGCAAAATCACGAACAAAAATGCGTTGATACAACTGATTTTCCGCATTGTCAGCTTCAGCAAATGACTCGTGTCCGGGTCAGGCTGCACGGTCGAAAACAGATACGGCACACCATCAACCGGGAAATCCTGCCATAACGTCTGTTGTGCCATACCTTGTTGCATGTTATACATGATTTCGTCGATTTTTGGCGTATTGTATGTGTCAATTCGGTTTTTGTCATTGCCCGGCACCTGTTGGAAATTTTTCGAGCAGTTCCCCTTGTACGACGTGAGTGCATATTCCTCCGGGATATAAACCGCCGCGTAAATGTGTTGCACGGCGGGTTCGTCCGGAAATCGCGGTAACGCAATTCTTTCACGAACCGCCATGGCCTTGCGTTCGGGTTTCGCGTTCGCCTGCTTTTGCGTGTAACGCAGTTCGAGCAGGAACGGCCTGTCCGGTACGGTCGAAGTCAGCGGAATCAAATACTGCCCTGCCGAATCCTTTTCAACTGTCACCGGCACACCGTTGATGCGCGGTTCGACGCCGAACTCGCAATCGTCCGGCAAAATAATCGGCAACCGTTGTTTGACGCTTTGGATGCGATACAATGCCTGCACCGATTGCATGTTCGCCCGTGTCAGCACGATCCGTAGTAAACCGTATTCGATGCTTGCCCGTTTGACCTCCTGCAACTCGTAACGTGTCGCGTTGAGTGACAACTCCCATTCGTCATGAAACTCAAATGCGTAGGCCGCATCCTGCACGCGGTCTTCCGCAGCCACATCGTGTTGCGGGTCGATCTGCCGCAAACCCCGGTTGACGTCCGTTGCCGAAAGATCGACCGTTTCCGCTTTGGCCAGCAAAATTTGCCCCCATGAGCGAAACACGTTCTGCGGCACCAGTCGTGGAATCGGAATCGCGACGCTTGCCCCTTCGAGCAACTGCGGCACCTGTTTTTCCCAGGTCAGCGTGATAACGCCGTCGCCGAGCAATTCGTTGCCGCGTTCCAGGTTCCAGGCAACATAGCCTTCGGCCACATCATCCGGTTGCGGCGCGATGACCGTGTCACGAAACTCGCTCGTCTGGTTTCGCACGATGTCCGAAATTTCCTGCGGCACATCAATTCGCAACGATTTGACGCCGCTGTACAACACGTTGTACGCGATTTTATCGCTGAACCGTGCCACGCCGTCGTCAATCCGCACCGAAAGCAATTGCTTGATCGTCACCTGCGGCATACGTCGCGTGACCGAAAGCGAAAGCTCCGGCTGATCCGACGCGAACACGTAGGCCAGGTTGGCTTGAGAGCGTTCGCCTGCGACCCACTTATCGGCCAACTGATCGAACGAGACGTTCTGCATTCCGCTGAACCCCGTCGGCGTTACCCGCAGGCTATCCGGTGCCGAAAAAATCAAAATTCCCTCTTTTTGCTCAATACCGTCAGGTGAAATAACCGGCGAAACGATTTTGACTTCAACCGTTTTTTCCGTATTGCCGCGCAGTTCCTCACGGTCAACCGTCTTGTGCAGCCGCACTTGCACGCCGAACGTGCCGATGGCCTTGCGTGCGAGATTGATAGTCAGCCGCTTCATTTTCGGCTTGCCTTCCTCATCGGGCAGGTCGGAAAGCTGTGTGCCGTCAATCACGACAGGCGACATGGCCACTGCCGGGTTGCTGTTGGCCTGGTTCGCCGTCGCGGAGTTGTCGGCACTGGGTAAAATGACGCCGTTTCGCAGAATATTATTGTAAGGTTGCACGGAAAGGACGTTCATCTCCGCCGGAATGTCGCAAAACAACTGAAAAACGCCTGCCCTTTCAATGCGATAGGCGTTAAACATGACGATATTTTCCGCATTGGGATCAAGCGTCACCTGCACCTGCGACCGGGCAAAAATACGCGGCTGTTCCTTCTCAACGGCCAGTTCGAGATCATACGCC
>Ga0099364_10007041_pt1 | contig 16184 bp, 19 predicted proteins | sample TergutTh196P3_FD_73070 | JGI IMG/M metagenome (GOLD analysis project Ga0099364, IMG submission 73070) | Microcerotermes parvus P3 segment gut microbial communities from Pointe-Noire, Republic of the Congo - Th196 P3 | ecosystem: Host-associated > Arthropoda: Insects > Digestive system > Gut ...
ACCAGTTGCCAGAGTGTGTTGATTTTTTCTTTCATGGCGATTCCTTTCTTTTACTCAACCACTATAGGTTTTGCCGCTCCTGTTTCATGGTTATGCAACTAACCCGTCTGTGTTCCATCACAAAATATAGTATCAGGCCCGTCGCAAAATATAAGAAGATGGATATGGTATTATGTATCAAATAAAAACGCTCCCAGTTGCAAAAGGGGAGGCTTATGGCGATGCGGGCCACGTTGACCAAAAAGGCCAGCAACAGGGCCGATATGTAGAATTGGGAAAATGCGGCGATTTTCGCCTTTGTAGTGCTTTGCTTAGGCAAAAAGCCAAAAACAAGGATCAAAAAGAGGCTGACAAATAGTTTGGTGCCGGAGCAGCCGCGGGTGATGGTGAAAAGGTCGTTGGTCTGCGTATAGCCGAGGTCGGCGACGTAGATAAAGTCGAAGTCGTAGAGAAACTCCAGCACGGTCTTATGCGGGAGTAGCAGGCGTTCCATGTCGAGGTTCAGCAGATAGTAGCTAAGCACGCTGAGGATGATGGCGGCGATGTAGTAGGGGAGGATGGGTTTTGCCGCTCCTGTTTCAACGTTATTCATTTCTATCCTCCTCCAAAAATTCCAGCACATCGCCCGGCTGGCAGTCCAGGGCGCGGCAAATTTCCGCCAGGGTGGAAAAACGGATGGCCCGGGCTTTTGAGTTTTTTAGGATGGACAAATTGGCGGGCGTGATGTCGATTTTTTCCGCCAGTTCCATCAGGCCGATCTTACGCCTGGCCATCATTATGTCTAAGTTCACGATTATGGGCATGGATTAACCTCTTTTAGTGGTCAGTAAAATTATAGCTTATTACTAAATTACGCATTTAATTATGCATTATGCATTATGAATTATGAATTCATATCGTCCCGTCATTTTCTTCCTTATACGCCACCGCCTGCTTGAACACGTCTTTAAGTGTCAGGCAAAACAGCGACAGCATGCCAAACACCAGCACGATGACGGATGCCGCCATCGTCCACCACAGTATTATCCGGATGACGGATGTGAGGGCGATCAAAAAACTGGCAACGGCGCATTTACGGAAACAAGAAACATTTGCTTTTGTGAAGGGATTGCCGTCCGTCAGGCTCTTAAATAAAATCCGCAACTGCCATAGAATATAGAGGGCGCACAGCCCCGATATAAACAGGATTATTGTATACGGCGTGCTCATCGCAGTGTCGTAGCCCATCAAAACAAGGATTCTGGGCACCGCGAAGGGTAGTGCCATGAGGCTCACTATGCCGCCATAGAACATGATACCTACCAATACCTTGGTCAGCCGATGAACGAGGGTGCTTTTGAACATAAAAACTGCCTCCTTTGTCTTACTAGAGGCAGTTTATCATCTTATTTACTCTTTGTCAACAATTAATTATTGTTTTTCGATAAATATTTTCCGAAATTCGTGTTTTTTTGCTGCTGCTCCTTCACCTTCTCCATCAACCTTACTTCATTCAAGATAAAATCATCCCCCGGGCACTCCAGTTCCCCGGGCTCTTCCTCACATACGCCGCCAAAGAGGCTATGGGCAATGCAAACCAGATTTTCCGGCTGATTGAGGTCTTCGGGTATTTCAAAACTCAGCGAACTATAATGGCTTACGGTCAGGCTGCCCCGGGGAAAATCCAGTTGCTTTAGGTGGATGCAGCCCCTAAAAGCCCCGGCGTGCAATAAGACGCCCGGTGGCAGCGAAACACTTTCCAGATTCATGCAATCCGCAAAAGCAAAGGCTTGTATTTCCTTTATTTCTTCCGGCACCACGACATGGCTTTGCTTGCCGCAATACTTTATTAGTTTATCTGCTTGTACTTCAAAATCGTTATTCATGTTGGGCTCTCCTTATGTTGTCCCGAGAAATCAAAAACGGGGTGCAAGTGCGTATCCACACTTGACCCCGTTTCCATACGAAGGCTCGCAGCCATAGCTTCACGGGCGACCAATACTTGAAAATGCCAATAATCTACAGTATAATTAGTCGTGTGTCGCGGACTGACGTATTGTGTGGTAGCAAGACCTACCATACCTTGCCTGCTGGAGTGATAGCTCCAGTAGGTGGCACACCGTATATGCCCGATTTCTCGATGTACCTATCCTAGCACAGTCCGCCTGGCATTGCAAGGGTTAAGTTTAGTCCTCGCGTACCCACACCAGCATTTCACCCGGCGAACGATTCCCCCAAAAAGCATAGGGCGTAAAACGCAGCAAGGTTTCTTCATCCTGGGATTCTTGTTCGCCGTAAAGTACATTATCCGACCAAGGTTTTCGGCGTTTTCCAGAAGCCATGATTATCAAGCCGCCAGGGATATTTGCTGCTTGCTCAGATAATGGTTTCTTGGTATCCACGGATAAAGCGGACAAATTATCGCCATTATCGATTTGCTCCAAACAATAAACCAAGGGACCGCGCTGGACGCATACCTTTCCCGCATTAGCACGCACCTGTGGATTGGCGTATATGAACCGAGCAGGACAGCCGAAGCAAATTTCGGCTGTTTTGTCCAATGTAAAAACGGCATAAGCATTATCAACCTTATAAGGCAGATTAACCGTGAAATCCATGGCATAATCGGGAATCCGCACGGCCATCTCGACCGTTTTAGAGGCGGTCAGTTTAAGGGTGTTTTTAAGGGGAAACATGGTTTCCAACCGGACTTCCGCGCCGCCGTTGCTTATGACAGAACTGTTTACAAATAAATTTATATAAAGCCTGTCATCATCTTCCGCCCATATATATTGACCCAGTGACGCAAACGTGCGGGCAATGTTCGGCGGACAACATGCACAATCAAACCATTTTTGCCGCACAGGCTTTATATGCCCTTTAGAGGTATGTGGCATACAGGCATCAGGCCAGACCTCCAGAGGATTTACATAGAAATAGCTTTTACCGTCCAAAGCCGTACTGGCTGTCACCGTATTATAGAGAGCCCGTTCAACGGCATCGAAGTATTTGGCGTTACCTGTGATACGGTTCATTCTCAACCCCAACAAGGCAAGTCCAATGGATGCACAGCTTTCGGCATAGACAACTTCGTTTGACAAATCATAATCCGTCGAGAAGCGTTCCAAAATCCCGGAAGAGCCTATACCTCCGGTAACATACATTTGTTTTTCGGTAATACTATCCCAGAGCATATCACAAGCCTTTAACAGACCGTCATCACCGAGTTCTTGTGCCAGATCAGCCATGGCGCAATACATATACACGGCGCGTACGGCATGTCCGACTGCCTTTGTCTGCTCCCGGACAGGCAGATGGGATTGGGAATATGTCGTATCGTAATCTGCATTAGCCGGTGACCAAACCACTGGATAATCGGGCTTGCGGCTTTCCATGGCAAAATAGTTTTCACCAACGCCCCTGATGTTGATAAAGTAGCAAGCCATGTCCAAATACTTTTTCGTGCCGGTGGCTTTATGCATTTTTACGAGTGCAAGCTCAATCTCTTGGTGACCACAGTAGGCTTGCATTTTACCTTCATCAGGACCAAAGGTGTCACAAATTAAATCGGCAAATCTTATCATGGCATCAAGTAATCTGCGTTTCCCCGTGGTCTCATAATAAGCGACCGCGGCTTCCATCATGTGCCCCGCACAATAAAGCTCGTGACCTTCTTTCAGGTTGCGCCAGCGCATACCCGGATGCTTGATAGTATAATAGCTATTTAAGTATCCGTCAGGTTCCTGGGCGGCGCACACAAGCTCAATGGCCTCGTCTGCCATACGCTCCAGCTTGGGGTCAGGATTAGTGGCGAGGCTATAGCTTGCGGCTTCGAGCCATTTCGCCAGCTCTGAATCTTTGCATATGAAGCCATTATATTCACCTTTTAATTGTTTGGCGGCAATGCGTAAATTGTCGATGCAATGACTGGGCTCTATATCAGGCAGCCGGTCATTCAAAGCTTCCCATTGATAAGGGATGATTTCACCGTGAACAAGCCCGAGATGATTTTGCCAGAAAGAATCGTCAATTTTGATGTTTTTAAGCGGAATACCACGAAGCATGTTTTACCCTCCTCATTTCTCTAGCCTTTTATTCCGGTTGTGGCTACACCTTGGATAATATGTTTTTGACCAATGAAAAACACAAGCACAACCGGTAAAATAACCAGCACCGAAGCAGCCATTATCAACTGCCATTGAGCCGAATATGAACCCAAGAAGAGCCTAAGCCCTAAAGACAGTGTATAGAGTTCCCGACTATGTATATATAGCAAGGGTCCAAGAAAATCATTCCAATTGTGCAAGAAGGCAAAAAGACCCACCACAATAATTACTGATTTTGATAAGGGCATTATAATCTGCCAGTAAATCCGGAAAAATGAAGCCCCATCAATCAACGCCGCCTCGTCGAGTTCCCTTGGTATGCCCATGAAAAATTGACGAAACAAAAAAATGTTGAATACACCGCCGCCAAGCCAGATGGGAATGGTCAGTGGGATGAGCGTGTTTATATAACCTAATTGCGACCACATCGTGAACGTGGGGATCAATGTCACAATATACGGCATCATCAATGCTGTCAGGATTATCATAAAAACCTTATCCCTGCCGGGCCAGCGCATCTTTGAAAAGCTAAATGCACATAATGATGCCGCGATAATTGAACCACCGACATTTGAAATGACAATAATCATGGTGTTGGCAAAATATCGCAGATAAGGCATGATTTCCAGGGCATCTGCATAATTTGTCGTCACAATCGGATCGGGAATCATTATCGGCGGCATCACAAATATTTGCTTCAAATCCATAAAAGAGCTGCGAACCATCCAATAAAACGGAAACAAGCAAACCAATGTCCCTATTAAAAGCAGCAAGTAAATAATAATTCTCGAAGCGTTGATTTTATGCTTTTTCATTTATTCTTTACCTCTCCTTCATAATATACCCACAGCGCGGAGGATTTAAATACAAGCAATGTAAGGGCCAAAATAATCAAGAATAATATCCAGCCCAAAGCTGAGGCCACACCAATATTGCCATGTTGAAACGCCTCCCTATACATGTATAGTACATAAAACAAGGTCGCGTTATTGGGTCCCCCTTCGGTCATGATAAAGGCTTGGGTGAATATTTGGAAACTTCCGATAAAACTCATAATCAAATTGAAAAAAATAATCGGTGTAACCAATGGCACTGTCACTGCCTTGAACTTGCTAAACGCACCGCCGCCATCCACTTCTACCGCTTCATACAGGTCTTCAGGTACATTTTGCAGTCCAGCAAGAAAAATTACGATTGTCCCGCCCACCGTCCACAAGCTCATGAGGGCCAGTGACGGTACCGCCGTGCTTTCACCAAAAATCCATCTGCTGCCAGGTAATCCGAAAAAATTCAAAACGGTGTTCAGGATCCCCCTGTTGGGGTCAAAAAGCATCAGCCAGATAATCGAGGATGCCACGGCCGGGACAACCGTCGGAAGATAGAATATTGTTCTAAAGACAGACCTGCCCTTTATGTTGACATTCAGCAATAAGGCAATGAAAAAAGCGTACACTATCTGTAAAGGCACCGCCAATAAAACATAAAAAGCTGTCACGCGCAATGATTTGGAAAAGTATATATCTGTCCCATCAAAAAAGTTTCCATAGTTTTGAAAACCCACAAAAGACGTTTGGGTGCGCAGAACATTATAATCGGTAAAGCTCATCACAAGACTGACGATAAGGGGAATCAATACGAAAATAATGAAGCCCAATATGACAGGTAGCGCAAATAATATGCCAAGGATGGACTCCTTTTTTCTGCTTTTACTCATTATGGCTGTTCCTCCAAATGAATAGGGGTTGCCGCATTAACAACACCTTTTGCGGCAACCCCTATTATACTACCGACTAATTCGGGCGTGGGATCATCCCTTGGACTTCTGCATCCATATTGGACTGTATGCCTGCCATTGCCTCGGCAACGGTATTATCACCTGCCCACACCGTATCTAAGGCCGGTGAAATCACATCCATGATTCTGCCTATGTTTCTGACGGTATATGTTGTAGTTGGAACGCCGTTTTCCAGGGTGTTTTTCATTAACGCAGTTTTAAATGATGGCGGATATACATCGTTTGGACCTGCCCATTGAGATACCAAGTCCTCATCTTCATACCACTGCTTTAATACCGGTTTCCACAATCCTCCGGCAATCAGTTCCATGGAATGTTCCGGTTGCATGAACATTCTGAGTAACTCATATGCCTCTTCCGGATACTCGCATGTATCGAAAATTACAAAGGGCTCGCCCAGGGTTATTGTCGCGGGTTTATTCCACATTTTTGGCATGACGCCAATCCCAAAGTCCACATCATTATCAGCCAAGTCCATTATGCACCAACTGCCATCCATGGTCATGGCTGTTTGACCTGTCAGCAATGCCACGGTACCGCCGGGCAGAATCTGGGCCTCAGCCGGGTCCGGGGCTACATGATACACATTAATCAGATCCGAAAATCTTTGCAAGGCTTCCTCAATCCTGGTGCCGACTATATTGACCGAAGTTTCGTCTGCTGTTAAGAAACTTTCCTCTGCCATCGCAATCGACAACTCCAGAAGTGCCCAATGCGTCAAATATAAGCCATACCGCTCTATGTTACCCGGATCAAAGTCGGGATCCGTTGCATTATTGCCGTTCACATCAAGGGTCAGTAATTGTAAGTTGTAAACAAACTCATCCCATGTCCATGCATCTTCTGCCCTGTCCGGAACCGTTATGCCGGCCTCGGCAAGCGCTTCATTGCTGTAAAACAAGGCAAATGAAACAATCGCCGAATTGATTCCAATGACTGAATCTTCATCAACCCAGTAAACTGCCTGAGGCATGATTTCGTTCAGCGAAAACGCAGGATCAGCTTGAAACCTGCTATTCAAATCTGCCAACTGTCCTTCTTGCGCCCATTGAATGGCATTCGTCCCAAATAGCATCCCCATGTCTGGACCTTCGCCTCCTGCAATCATCGTTGTCAGCACCGTTATATACTCACCCGCCGGAATGTGAATATACTCTACTGATACATGGGGATTGGCATTTTCATACGCCCGAATGACGTTTTGCGTCGCCCTTTGCTCCCCAGGATCGCCCCACCCTGTAAATCTCAGGGTGATTTGCTCCTGCGGATCCGAGTCGTTTGTTCCGGCATTACTGGAACTCGTATCACCGGATTGAGAACCGGAAGTGTCTGAAACACCGCCAGGACTGTCTGGAGCACCACTTGTAGTGGCGCAAGCTGCCAGAAAAATCATTACTGAAGCTAGTAACAGAGCCGTAATTCTCTTCATCATTTTACCCTCCTTTATAATATATAGGTTTGTTAATACATATCACATACGTTACATTGTCTTAGTTAATCAGGTCAATGCAAAAAACATACTCGTTTTTGCATTATTTTAACACTGCTTCTATGACGATATTAACATCGAATTTATTTTCCTGTTGTATTTTTCTGTATGATTTGGTATAGTATATGTAAAATATTAACCAACACTAGGAGTATTGATTATTATGAAGTACATTTCATTCTACACCCCTCCCTATCCATTTTTTCAATATTCAGGTGATGCTTTATTCCGTTCGGGCGATATTCATGGAGCACGAAATTCTTTACCTCACTTTGATATTATCTTTGTCGAGTATGGAGAGTTATATTTGAAAGAAAGGGAGGATAGCTATCATTTGAAAAAAAACGACATGCTCATTCTGTCACCACACCAAAAGCATTATGGCTATAAGCGCTGTCATTGTGAAACTTACTTCCATTGGTTACATTTTAATACCACTGAAGACTATAAATTTTTGGATATGGCAAAATCATATTTAGATGACGCAACTGTTTATTCAAAGGTAGAGAACGCCGAACAAATTATTATTCCTGTTTTTCAATCTTTGAAGCAAGAACAAGCCATAAAGGTCATTCAAATAATGGAACGGCTGGAAACCATTTCCATAAATAAAAAATTGTCCAGCTTTCTGATAAATCAATCTAACTCTAACAGTAAAGTAATGGAGCAAAAACATTTTTTTGAGCTACTGTCCCTCATCGCCATACACGAGAGAAAGGAACAAGGCAGTTCAAAAAAAATTGCTGCCATAGTGACAAAATACTTGGAAACAAATTATGCTGATGCGGAGATAAGCTTAGAAAAACTGGCAAAGATTGCAAATTGCCATCCAATTCATTTGATTCGCTGCTTTAATCACGAATATGGCTTGACTCCGTTCAAAGTATTGATTGGATTTCGCATTCAAAACGCAAAAGAATTTTTACTTACAACTGATTTACCAATAGAAAGAATAGCCGAATTAGTCGGTTTTTCCAGCGGTTCCTATTTCAGCAAGGTCTTTAAGAAACACACTGGTGTTACGCCAAAGGGTTTTCGCCAGAATGAACGATGATTTAGCAGTTAGTCGTTTGCCATTGGCGAAGCAATATTAAGGGCAACTACATCTACGAAAGCGAATAAATATGAATCGGTGTTTCACCGGAAGCAAGCGACGGCTTGTTCACGCAGGTCGTCAGGCGTAGCTCATGTGCGTCGTTATTGATTTCGATGTTGAAATACTTCAGCAAGTCGCTGCCAAAAAAACTTTGCAATTCCGTGTCGAGGGCGAAGAAAATTCGGCATCCCTGCAACTCACGATCATCGAATTTAATCGAAACATCCCTAATATACCGGATGGGCGATGTCGTCACGTTGTCGCCAAACACCGCATCGTTCTCATGGAAAGGGCGGGATTCCAAAAACTCCCTTGTGTAACCGAGAATCCCCAAGTCCTTACAGCTAAGTGTTGTGAAGTCCGAGCCGGTGTCCAACTTGAATTGTATGCTTTTCAACGATTTCCGATTGCCTGTCGATACATCGGCGAAGAACCTTACACGGCCTAGTTTGCTTGGATTGAATGGGATTACTATCGGCGACATAGTTTTATCCCCCCTATCTGCGGTGTGTCGTCAAAGCCTTCGACCACCATATTTTTACCCATGCTATCGCCTAATGCGATTGCTTTCGCATACGCTTCGTCCACGTCCGGAGTCACAAGATACACATCGCCCATATGTTTGTGCGTGTCGCGCTCATAGCTCATGTTGACAAGCACCACCCACTGCTTGGGGTACTTCATTGAGGCATCACCAGCCCACAGTCTTTCCATAATCGACCTCCCTTCCGGATAATTCACGGTCATATTCCAAAAACTTTCTACCCCAAAGATAGCACGCAAAGTGCCGATTTGTCAACCTGGGCGTAAATGTCCGAGGGATAATTGCGCCCGCCCCGATACTGTGCTATACTATCCACGAAGGAATAACACGGTATTTTATATAAGAAAGTGAGGTATCAATATGCACAAAAGCGATATCAGGGACATATCCCTGGCTCCCGAGGGCAAAAAGAAAATCGCCTGGGTGAAGGCCAACATGCCGCTGCTTCGGGGTATCGAGGCCGAGTTTGCGGCCACCAAGCCCTTCGCCGGTTTGAAGGTCGTCCTCTCGATACATCTGGAAGCCAAGACCGCCTATCTCTGCCATGTCCTGCGCTCCGGCGGGGCCGAAATGTTCATCACCGGCTCCAATCCCCTCTCGACCCAGGACGACGTGGTCGCCGCCTTGGTGGATGCCGGCATGAATGTCTATGCCTGGCACGCGGCCAGCGACGATGAATACGCGGCCCACTTGAAAAAGGCCGTGGAATGTGCCCCGGACATCGTGATAGACGATGGCGGCGATCTGGTGAACCTGCTGCACAGCGAGTACCCGCAGTTGATTCCCGCCATCATCGGCGGTTGCGAGGAAACGACGACGGGCATCCTGCGTCTGCTGGCGATGGACAGGGACGGGGCGCTAAAATTCCCGATGGTACTGGTAAACAATGCCGATTGCAAGCATTTGTTCGATAATCGTTATGGCACGGGCCAGTCGGTCTGGGACGGCATCATGCGTACCACCAACCTGACCGTGGCCGGCAAAACGGTCGTCGTGGCCGGTTATGGCTGGTGCGGCAAAGGCGTGGCGATGCGGGCCAAGGGCCTGGGCGCCGCCGTGGTCGTCACCGAGATAGATCCGGTGAAAGCCATCGAGGCTTATATGGACGGCTTTGCCGTGATGACAATGGCCAATGCCGCCCCCATGGGCGATTTTTTCGTGACGGTGACAGGCTGTGACGATGTCATCGGTGAAGCCCATTTTGCCGCGATGAAAGATGGGGCCATTCTATGCAATGCCGGCCACTTTGACGTCGAGGTCAATGTAAAGCGCCTATCCGAATTAGCGGACGAAACTGCGGAAAAACGCAAGAACATCATCGGTTACCGCCTCGGCGACAAGTGGCTCAATGTCCTGGCCGAGGGACGGCTTGTGAACCTGGCCTCCGGCGATGGGCATCCGGCCGAGATCATGGACATGTCCTTTGCCATCCAGGCCCTCTCCGCCCGTTATCTGGTGGAAAACAAGGGTAAGATAGATAAAAAAATCATAGATGTTCCCGCCGACATCGACCGCGATGTGGCCCTACGCAAGCTCGGTACCCTCGGTATCACGATTGATACGCTGACCCTGGAGCAGGCCGCGTATTTGGGGGCCTGGAATGTCTAAGCAGGGCTTGCGGGTACGCAAACTGGCCGCATCGGGCGTGATTTGCGCGCTGTCGTATGTCCTCTTTACCTTCGTGAAAATTCCGATGCCGGGCAACGCTTCCGCCATACATCTGGGTAATGCCGTCTGCGTGTTGGGCGCCTTGCTGCTGGGCGGTGTATACGGCGGTTTCGCCGCCGCCCTGGGGCTTACCATAGCCGACCTGACCAGCCCGGTCTTTTTTGTCTATGCCCCGACCACCTTTGTGCTTAAGTTCCTGATCGGTATAATAACAGGTGTTATTGCGCATCGCATCGGCAAGATAAACACGTTAAACGATACGAAGAAAGTCTTTAAGTGGACGGTGGCGGCCGCCATTTGCGGCCTGGGCTTCAACATGGTCGCCGCCCCCATCGTCGGCTATTTCTACCAAATATTGATTCTCGGTAAAACCGCCGCCGACATCGCCCTGAGCTTTAATATCGCCGCCTCGGCCATAAACGCCGTGACCTCGGTCTTTATCGCCGTGATAGTCTACATGGCGGCCAGACCGGCGCTGAGGAAGCTGGGGTTTTTGGATACCTAGCTATTCTCTTCAGGGATAATCAAGGCCGCGACCAAGTATATGAGGATGCCGGTGCCGCAGCTAAAGAAGCAGCCGATGACCCAGAGCAGGCGGATGACGGCCGGGTCTATCCCCAAGTACTCGCCCAGGCCGCCGCAGACCCCGGCGATGGAGCGGTTGGTTTTCGATCTGGTCAAGCGTTTGTAGTTTTGGTTGTTGTCTTGGTTTTCCATGTTTTTCTCCTTTGTTCGTCATTGCGGGCTCGACCCGCAATCTCTCAGTTACAGTAGAACAGATTGCGGCCGCTTCCGCGAAGCGGAAGAATGGGCCGCAATGACGTGCTCTCCTCAATAAAACTTCACCTCTATCGCCCCGACGGAACTGCACAGCGACATGGTTTTATCGGCATTATTGTTGATATAACGGTCGCCGGACAGCCCCGCCAACGTGTATGAGCCGACCGTCACGCTACCCACCGAGGTATCCATCTCGTAGTTAAAGTCCTCCTCGGCACCCTGCACCCACAGCGCGATACCCCCGACACTGCCGTTCACCTCGACATCGCCATCGATGAAACCCCGGTACTCGACATAACCGACCCCGCCGTCCAGGTCCAGGCGGCCCGCCCACATGTCCTTCATTTCCAGCGCACCGACCCCGACCTCGGCCGTGATGGCGGCGGCGGATAGCTCCCTCATTTCCACCGCGCCGACCCCCACCTCGATGTCTATATGATCAAAAACCATATAGCGCGGCACGTAGAGGGTCATCTTGTTATTCTTCGTGCTGCTACCACCGATCGTCCGGTTCGACCAGTCAAAACCGGCGACAAACAAGGTCCCGCCCTCAACACGGTAGACGACATCGCCGACGCCGCTTACGCGAATCTCGAAATCATCGCCGTCATGCGGCAAAATCATAAATTCACCGACACCGGTTTCCATCTCCAGTCTGCGGATGCCGTCGCTGTTGATACTGTCCGTGAAGCTGCGCTCATCCAGCTTTTTCCCGTTCACCAACAGATAATTCCAGTTTATGTCATCCGCGCCCCACGGCCCGTTCCAGCCCCAATTAAGGCGCCAAGGTCCCCAGTTCGGGCCAATCAAACCGGGCACGGAAATGAAGCTGTTTGCGGCGGACAAGCCACGGATCAGGCTCGGCCCGCCGATGGCGGTGACGGCAATGCCGATACATAGGCCTATGCTGATCATTATTGTGGCCGCAATCAGGCAAAATTTGATGAATTTATTCATGTTGTGCTCCTTTCTTACTCTTAAACACCTTCCCGCAGAGCTTCCCTATCCCCTTTATCATCCAAGGCAACAGCTTTCCGGCAATCAGGACGAGCAGGGTTAGGAATAATAACCCCAGCCCCGACATGATCAACCCGGCACTAATCAGGGCAAAGCCTGTTAGCGGCCCCATGAAAATGCGGAATAATCCGACAAACACCAGCACAATGCCGCTCCCCAATAAGGCCAGGCCGGTGACGCCAAAGGCCACAATGAGGGCAAACAATGCCGCCAGCAAGCCGACAAGCAGGCCGAACAGTCCAGTGCCCAGGCCGATTATCACCGGCGAGCCAAAAATGCAAAGGATGACAATCAGGGCAATCATCCCGCCGGATAGCCCTTTCTTCGGCGGCGGCGGTGGCGCGGACGCTGCCGGCTCCTGATATTGGGCGACGGGATTATCACTTTTTGCCCCGTGATTTATGAAACCCGCCTCCGTGAACTCGCCGCTTTTACCCTCCAAGCCATCCCGCACGATGGCCGCCACCTGCTCCGGCGTACCCAGGGCCTTTAGCACCTCGGTCTCATTATCCGTGCCACCGTCCGTGATGTAGTCACCATAATACTTTAGCGCCTCTTCGCGTTCGCCGGGGGCGATGTCGGACAACAACTCCTCCAATCTGTGCATGAATTCCCATTTGCTCATTTTCATAAAAACCATCCTCCTCAAAGATTCCCTTCGTCATTGCGGGCTCACGGAGCGTAGCTCCGTGAGAACCCTTTAATCTCTCCGGCATGCCTATATAGATTGCGGTCGCTTCCGCGAAGCGGAAGAATGGACCGCAATGACGTATTCTTTTATCATCCGCCCTCAAAAATAGATGTAATCTTCGCCGAATAGTCCCGCCACTCGCCCTCGTAGAGGGACAGCTGGCGGCGCCCCTTCTCCGTCAGTTGGTAATACCTGCGGTTCCGCCCCCCATATTCCATGTCATAGACATCCAGGCATTGATCCTTTTGCAGGCGTCTGAGCACGGGGTATAGTGTCGATTCCGACAGCTCTATCGCCGCCCGGACCTCCTGGGTGATCTTATAGCCATATGTGCCCTGTGTCTCCCTGGACACAACGGCCAGGACTATGGCATCCAGCAGGGCTGCTCCCGTATTAAATACCATGGCATATCTCCTTGTTCCCCGAATGCAGCGAGGGCGTGGTCGCTTTAGGCCGATTTTCAATATTATACGGCGTGTAGTATTGTTTATCATCTATACTATACGCCGTATAATATTATTTGTCAACAGATATTTTAAATAAAAAGAACCAGCGCATGGTTTTCCAAGCGCTGGTGGTGTTACGGGAAAGGGAACGGAAACTAAATATTAAAACTTCCGCTGATGTCGCCGTTGAAGATGTAGTATACTTTTTCTTCCTCGGGCTTTACATACAGCTCAATCTTTTTTAGTTCCGATGCCGGCCGGCCAATATCATGCACCCAGACATCCGTGGCGCTGTTGACCACATTTTCACGCGTATAGGATTTGTTGTTAAATTCCAGCTTCACGCTGACAGTGGGGGCCTTGTTGGCCACTGTCCTTTTGACCGGTGCTTTTGCTTTTTCGGCCGACGCTTTCTTTGCTGCCGGCTTGTCTTTTGCTGCCGCCGCTTTGGGCTTGGGACCCGGCTTTTTCGGCACCGGCTTATCCGCTGCCACCGCTTCCTTCACCGCCGGGGCCGCCACCGGGGCCGCCACAGTTGCCTCTGTCTTTACCATGGTTTTTTCTACCACGGCGTTTTCTTTTTTCGTACCTGCCATTTTAATACCTCCTGCATTATTTACCATTGGGTGTACGCCAAGATGGATGTTTTATCTGTAGTCTACTATCACACAATTAAATTGTCAAGTTTTTTAGTGCAAAATACATAATAACAAAAATTCCCAGGCCAATCCGGTAGTAGCCGAAGACTTTATAATCATGTTTGCGGACAAAAACCAGCAAAAAACGGATGACGTAAATCGAGACAAAAAAGGCCGACAGCATCCCCGTTGCCAGGATTATCGCCTCCATGCCGGTAAAGGAAAAACCGAAGCGGGCGAGCTTTAGCAGGCTGGCTCCGGCCATGACGGGAACGGCCAAAAAAAACGTGAACTCGGCGGCCACGCTGCGGGAAACCCCAATGGACAGCGCCCCCAAAATCGTCGCCCCGGAGCGGGATGTGCCGGGGAAGGCGGCGGCCAGCAATTGAAAGAGGCCGATGAACAGGGCCGTCCGATACGTGATTTCCGCGAGTGTGTTTATTTTCGTTTCCCGCTTTTTATTTACATTTTCTATGATGATGAAGCCCACGCCGAAGATGATCAGCGCCAGGGAAACGCTGGTGGGGTTATAGAAAAGGCTTTCAAAGTACTCGTCAAACAAGAGCCCAACCACGGCGGCGGGCATGCAAGCCACGAGGATTTTTCCCCAGAGTGTGAGGATGTCCTTGTCGCAGTAGGATAAAATGCCGGTCGGCCTGAGCGGGGCAGTATTTTCTTTTTTCCCGAAGGGAAATATTTTTTTCCAGAACAAAACCACCACCGCCATGACCGCTCCCAGCTGGATGACCACAAGGAACATCTCCCAAAAGCCGGGGGAGACCTGCTCGAATTTCAAAAATTCCTCGAGGATGATCAAATGCCCGGTGCTGGAGATGGGCAGCCATTCGGTGATGCCTTCGACGAGGCCGAAGATGAGGGCTTTTAGGATGTCAGGCATGGTGGTTTCCTCTGAATAATGCAGGCGAGCGGTGGGGTGGAACGCTCTACTTGTACACCTCATTCACAAAACGCCTAAGCGCCGGGAGCGCACGATGCACCTTCTCCGTTTCCACGCAGTAGGCGATGCGGAAATGACCGGGCACGCCGAAGCTGTCCGAGGGCACGAAAATCAGGTCATAATCCAAAGCCTTTTTGCAAAAAGCCGCCGCATCCGCTTCCAGGGCCTGGGGGAAGATGTAGAAAGTTCCATCGGGCTTTCTCACCTTGAAGCCCAGAGCCCGCAACTCATCATATAGGATATTCATGTTCGTCTCATATATGCTTATGTTCACGCTCACGTCCAGGTTCTCCGCGATTGCCAGTTGAATGATGGAGGCCGGGCAGTTGTGGCCGGTGCCGCGTGATATTTGCCCGCTCATCGGCACGATCAATTCGGCATCCGTGGCGGCCGGATTCACCGCCAGATAGCCTATCCGCTCGCCCGGCAGCGAGAGCGATTTCGAATAGGAATAGCAGGAGAGAGTATTGTCATAAAAGCGCGACACATAGGGATTTTCCACGCCGCCAAAGCATATCTCCCGATAGGGTTCGTCCGATATGAGGAAGATGTCGTGACCATATTCGGCCTGCTTTTTATATAGCAGCCCGGCCAGTCTTTGCAAGGTGGCGGCGGTATAGACCACGCCCGTGGGGTTGGTGGGGGTGTTTATCAAAACGGCCATCACCTTGTCGCTCAGGCACTCCTCCAGACGCTCAAAATTTATCTGAAAATCCGCCGGGTCAGCCGGCACGACAGAAAGCCTGGCTCCGCTCAGGTTTATGTAGGGTATGTATTCCGGGAAATGCGGGGCAAAGGTCAAGACCTCGTCCCCGGGGGTACAGACACAGCGGACGGCATGGGCGATGGCACCCGTCGCCCCGGCGGTCATGAAGATATGGCCGGGCCCATAATCCATCCCGAAGCGGCGGTTCAGGCTTTCGGCGACCCTTTCCTTTACGGACTGGGTGGCCCGGCCGGGGGCGTGGCCGGGCAAC
>Ga0099364_10007042_pt1 | contig 16183 bp, 13 predicted proteins | sample TergutTh196P3_FD_73070 | JGI IMG/M metagenome (GOLD analysis project Ga0099364, IMG submission 73070) | Microcerotermes parvus P3 segment gut microbial communities from Pointe-Noire, Republic of the Congo - Th196 P3 | ecosystem: Host-associated > Arthropoda: Insects > Digestive system > Gut ...
GGCGCTGAAGCAGAAATAAAAAAATCTGCAAAAACTAACGTCAAAGACAAAGAGCCAGCAGATATAGAATTAGAACTCATCCGCCTCATGCTTCGCTACGGAAATAAAACTCTGTTGGAAGCCGATGAATCTTCAGGCGAGCCGGAAATAACCGTTGCCGGCTTCATCATTAGCGAACTATGCGCCGACGAATTAGAATTGCAACAGCCTTTGCTACTCAAAATTTTTGAAGAATACAGGCAAGTTGGAAGTGACAACATCAAAAATGTTACGGAAATGTATTTTTTACAGCATCCCGATCCTGAAATAAGCCGTTTGGCAGCCGGTTTTGAACCAAAGTACGAACTAAGTAAAATTCACAATCGCAACGGCGCAATCGTTAAAACGGAAGAAAACACACTGCGCGATGTAACACCCGTTCAAGTACTTGCATACAAAAGCAAAAGAGTGATGATGCGGATAGACGAAATTACTAAAGCAATGCAACAAGCAGAATGTGAAAAAAATATTGAACAACTCGAAGTCCTTTGCAGACAACATAAAGAGCTATCTAATGTAAAAAAAACATTAGGTTTAACACTTGGAAAAAGAATATATATTTGAAAAAAAACAAACCTTTTTTAACTGTTATCGTATACATTAGTATAGAGTAATAATCGTATTTGTAATAGTTAGAAGTCATGAAAAATATTTTATACATATTTCTGTTGGTTTCCCCACTCGTGTTTACGGGTTGTGCTGGCTACGAGGAGATTAAGGTCATAGGAATAAAAGATGTTGCCTACCAAGACCTTGATATCAGGTCTCGTACACTAAAGCTAAATATTGTAGCCACCGTTCACAATCCCAATTTCTTCAACGTGAGAATTACTAACGCAAATATGGAATTACGTCTTCACGAACGAGTTTTAGGCACAGTTACTCAAATGGAATTAATTGATATTGAGGGACGCAAGCAAAAGGATTACACTATACGAATAGCCATCGAAATGAACGACGCGTATACCAATTTTTTGAGTATTTATCGTGTTTTTCAGAATAACCCAAAAAACTTAAATCTTACCGGAACTGTCCATGTCAAGTCCTTTTTGCACTCAAAAACATACAAAGTTGAACGTTTATCCTTTCAATAAAACGAGCTATGTCTGCAACCTTAACATTTCACAAAGTAAAAGAATCTTTAATTTCCTGCGAAGAACTTTTAGAGCTTGAAACTAATAAACAGCAACTGCACATAGGTGTTCCGGCAGAAACCGATTCGTATGAGTATCGAATAGCCTTAACCCCCGAAACTGTTGACATTTTAGTTCGCAACGGGCACATAGTAAAGATTGAAAAACAGGCGGGGGCCGGCTCCAAATTTTCCGACGTTCAATACAGCAATGCCGGAGCGTATATAGTAGAACGTTCTGAAGTTTTCCGCGCGGATGTACTTTTCAAAATCAATCCGCCAACAATTTCTGAAATTGACATGATGAAAGAGCGTCAGCTTATTTTTTCGTTTTTGCCTGTCATCCAAATATCTGGAACCCATTTACGTAAACTTTCCGGCAAAAACATTACCGCTATAGCCTTAGACCATATCAAGGACAAATCAGGAGGATATCCCTTGTTGAAGATATTAGGCGAAATTGCTGGAACTGTTGCCGTTCAAGTTGCGTCTGAGTACCTCAGCATATCATCCGGCGGAAGAGGCGTCTTGCTTGGCGGAATAACGGGAGTGAATCCCGCTGAAGTTGTTGTAATTGGCTCAGGCTCTGCCGCTGAATTTGCAATACGCAGCGCGTTAGGTTTAGGCGCTTGTGTTCGTGTTTTTGACAACATGGTGCAAAATCTACAGTTATTGCAAGATAAAATGGGCATACGTCTGAATACCTCAGTTATTCATCCTCGAGCTTTAGCTAACGCCGACGCGGTTATCGGAGCTGCCTATATCGATGGTTATCAATATCAATACGTCATTAATGAAGAAATGGTAATGCAAATGAAAAAAGGCTCTGTAATTGTTGATTTAAGCATAAATCAGGGTGGTTGTTGCGAAACTTCGGAAATGCGCACATTTGCCAGCCCTACCGTTATCAAGCACGGAGTGTTACATTACTGCGTACCAAACATAACAGCCCGTGTGCCGCAAACAGCTTCGACGGCTATAAGCAACATTTTAGCTAACATAACTCAAAGCATGGAGCAGCACAAAAATATCGCAATATGGTTTCATACCGACCCCTGCATACGAAACGGCGTTTACATGTACAATGGGATTTTAACAAGTTCGTATCTCGGAAACCTTTTCAACATGCCATTTCAGGATATTCACCTGTTGATGGCGGCGTTTTGACAAAGCGCAATAAGTAAACTTTTCCATAAAATAATACTTAAAAATAAAAAACAATTTAATATGATTTCTCAAAAAATAAAAACTACCGCTATGTTCGTGCTACTCACGAATATAATTACTTTACAGGCAGAAGATATTTCCATACAAATAACTAAAAAATACCTTAACATTCCTGTGTCTACATCAGTTGAACGTGCCGATATGACATTTACGGTTGATGGTATCGTAGAACGCAAATTCGAAATTCGCCTTGCCGCCTCCGAGCCTAATTACTGGGTTTTTTGCGATGTATCTGCGCTAATAGGCAAAACTATAACTATAAAATATGCCGGAAACCAAGACGGATTAAAACTAATATTTCAGAACGACCAAATTGTTGGACAAGACAGTCTTTATCACGAAAAAAATCGCCCTCAATTTCATTTCACAACCCGTCGTGGTTGGATTAACGACCCCAATGGCATGATCTTTTATGATGGCGAGTATCACCTGTTTTACCAACACAACCCCTACGAAGACGAATGGGGGAATATGCACTGGGGGCATGCTATAAGCAACGATATGATACATTGGAAAGAAATGCCAATAGCCTTATATCCTGATGAACTTGGAACTATGTTTTCAGGGTCGGCAGTGATAGATTATGAAAATACATCGGGTTTTGGTAAACCGGAAAATCCGGCAATGGTGGCAATATACACGGCAGACAGCCCAGACAGACAGGTACAGTGCATTGCCTACAGTTTAGACAAAGGCAGAACGTGGACAAAATACGAAAATAATCCGGTAATAGATTCAAAAGAAATATGGAACAGCAAAGATACACGCGACCCTAAAGTATTTTGGTATGAACCTGAAAAACACTGGGTAATGGTTTTAAACGAGCGAGACGGTCATTCAATATACACATCGAATAACCTCAAGGAATGGACATATCAAAGTCATACTACCGGATTCTGGGAGTGTCCCGAACTATTTGAACTACCCGTAGATGACAACATAAACAATACTAAATGGGTAATGTACGGAGCGTCAGGTACTTACATGATTGGTAGCTTTGATGGAAAAATATTCACCCCCGAAGCAGGAAAATATTATTTTGTCACAGGTACCGCTTATGCCGCTCAAACATTTACAAACATTCCACACTATGATGGCAGACGTATACAAATTGCGTGGGGGCGCATAAATCATCCCGAAATACCAATCAACGGAATGATGCTTTTGCCGGTAGAACTAAAGTTGCGTACTACAAAAGATGGGGTCAGGATGTTCAGCTATCCAGTCAAAGAATTGGAAACGCTCTACGCCGACCATGTCAAATGGACTTCGCTCACTACCCGCGAAGCAAACGAACATATCAGAAGTTTCAATAATGCCGACGGATTGTATATTCGAACTACCATCAAACTGTCTCATGCAACCAGCGCCGGACTGAGTCTCAATGGTCAACGATTACTTGATTATGACCTGAATTTCAATTTAGTCAATGACGTATTCTACTCTCCCGAAAACATGACCAGCATGGAAATCACGGCAGATATTTTCATTGACAGAACATCCGTAGAAGTATTTATTGACGATGGCGCGTATTCATATTCCATGTCACGCAGACTTTCGTCCGAAAACAACGAAGGGTTTAGGTTTTGGGGCAACAACATCGAAATAAAAGAATTGCAAATACGGCGAATAAATTCTATTTGGAAAAATAAATTATAAATAAGCAATGAATTGAAACAGTATATAATGAATACATTACAATTAAAATTAGACAAATTAGAGCAATCGCTTCTTGATTTAGGCAGCGTTGCCATTGCTTTCTCTGGTGGCGTTGATTCTACCTTTCTGTTAAAGTTTGCACAAAATACGCTTGGCGACAACGTTATTGCCATAACCGCAGTTTCGAACTTATATCCGGCTCGCGAAACGAGTGAAGCCCGAAAATTCGCTGTTGATAACAAAATTCGTCACATTGAGTACGCTGTTAACGAACTTGAAATTGAAGGATTTGCTCAAAATCCTGTAAACAGATGTTACATTTGCAAAAAAAATCTTTTTACGAATTTCAAGAATATTCCCGAATTGCACGGAATACCTCTCTTAGAAGGCACAAATTTAGACGATGACAGCGACTATCGTCCCGGTATGCAAGCAACGAAAGAACTTGGAGTGCTAAGTCCTTTGCGGGAAGCCAGATTAACGAAGGCTGAAATTCGGGAGCTATCTCGCGAAATGGGACTGTCTACACACGACAAGCCTTCTTTTGCGTGCCTTGCATCACGTTTTCCCTACGGTGAAACTATAACGTTAGAAAAAATACGGGTTATAGACTTAGCAGAGCAATTTCTTCTTGACCTTGGTTTTAAGCAGGTTAGAGTAAGACATCACGGCTATTTGGCGCGAATTGAGGTTAGCGCTGACGAAATGGAAAAGATCACTCAAGCCGAGATGCGCGAAACAATTTATGTAAAATTCATTCAAGCCGGTTTTATCTACGTTTCTGTCGACCTTAGAGGATATCGCACAGGAAGCATGAACGAAGCGCTATAAGCCTTTGAGCGTCCACTGCAATTCCGTTTTTATACTTGAGTGTGTTGTTACTTCCGGCTCGCTGAAATATTCAACCCTTTCCGGCTGAATTTTTTTTGAATAATTGCCGGTATCCCACCTGCCATTGCCGTTGCTGTCATATATTACTTTAATGATATAGGTATCCGGACTAAGCATATCTATTTCTGCCACATTACCGTCTGTAAGCAGCATTTGCCTTACCAACTCTTCTTTATCGCCCTTTAAAATCTGTACTATAAGCGGACAAGGAATATTTTCGAAGGTAATTTCTATACTGCTGTAAAAAGCCTCATCGCGTGTTTTAAAACTGAAACCCGTTGAATCGTTATTTACTCCGTAAACGCTCGTAAATGCCATACTGTCAATAGTTAGAAAATATCGTGTATCTTCTTTTAGCGTCCAGTCTATGAATGTCCTTCTAATATTTGTTGAATCTCTTGCAAAACGGAAAGGTACCGGTCTCTTTAAAGTATCTACTTCTTCCTCAAGTATTATTTTCGTTATATCTATGTTTCCTATCGGTTGTGACGAGGTCAAGCTCATTCTGTCTGTCAGTTCCATTGTTCCTCCGCTTCTGATATTTGTAGTAATATTCATCATTTCTATAGGTTTTGGCTGTCTTTGCTCGTCTTCATTGCCTCTGTCGCGTCTTCTTGTAGGAGCAGCCTGTCGTGGCGGATCGTAGTTAAATCGCAGTGTATCATTGACATATACTAGATTATTAAGTGAATCAGTTCTTGGCGAATAAAGCCTTGCTGCAACTATTCTCGAGCTAATCAAAACAGTGTCTGTGAGCCAGAAATTGATAGTATCTCGATTTATCGACGTCTCTAATTCGTACCAATTTTCCAAAGGTTCATGTTCTAAAATTTCGATTTTAAAAGAGTCCAAATCTACCGGCAAATTATATGCAAGTCTCATCAAATTTGCTTCGTTACGCGTGTACGACAATCTATTCTGTCTTGTAGGCTCTTCTTCAAACTGAAAAAGTACGATGTCTGTGTGTAATATTTCGGGAGTCATTTCCTTTATGGAATCGGGCGTATTGCGCGAAGTAAATAAAAATAAAGAATCGATTCTGTGATGAATACGCGGTTCTATATTAATTAATGTATCAGAAAAGGCAATACTCTCGTTTGGCACGTCAAAAATAAGATTTCCGCCCATATCCCTAAGAACAAATATCATGAAAGTATCAGGACGTATATTGGAAATGGTAAAAAAACCGTGCGCATCGGTACGTGCTATGTAAACCGGCGGCTCCTTGTAAACAACAGAATCGTTCAAATTATCGTAAAGCATTACCCACGTAGCTACTCTGTCATCTTTGGGGTTGGGCTTGAGGTCAAACGCATTCAAAACACGCCCTGTAAAAGTCATGGAATCAATATAATTGCCCGTTGAGAACACATAAGTGAATCCTTCGGCAACGTTACCCTCGTTATTGTCTGTTATCGATGTGCCGAAATCGAGAACATATGTAGCGTTTGGCAATAAAGGCTCTTTAAAGTCAACGCGCAGCCTCTTACCGTAGTTCAAAACTTCCGGTTTTTTGGTCATTGGCGGAGACGAATAAAATTGACTGCTCACGTCTTTCAACTGCAAAAACTCATCGAAATGCAAATGTATTCTGTTCGCAGTAAAACCTGTAGTAAAGTTGGGCGGAACGCTATACAGGAACACCGGCGGAGTCTCGTCTTTTGGACCTCCGCCAATACTGCCCGGAATACGGGCGCATTGCTCAAACAGCATCATAGCCGTTGCCAAAATAAACGCATATATTAATGTCTTCCTCATTGAGGGCGCAAAATTATAAAGAAAAAACAATTTTTACAAGAATAAGATTTTTAGCAAAAAAAAAATGATATTAAAATCAACTGAATTTAAACCAATTACATTTTTATTTGAAAAAAAAATAAAAAAAAATATTGCAAAGTAAATTTTTTGTCGTAAATTTAGCGTTTTTTTTGGACAACCTTTTGAATAATCTAAAACATTAAAAATCATGTATATTACCTTTAATGAATTAAGAAGAATAAAAGATGCTTTGCCGCATGGGAGTATGCGTACCATAGCAGACAGACTGAATTTGAGCGAAGACACAGTTAGAAATTATTTTGGAGGCTCACACTATCCTTCGGGAGCTTGTGCGGGCATTCACGTAGAGCAAGGTCCAAACGGGGGCATTGTCACTCTCTACGATACAACAATTTTAGATTTGGCAAAAACTATTTTAAATGAAGAGTGAAAAACGACGCTTCGTCATTTTCTACTCTCTAACGTTTTATGCAAATCACCATCTATACTGATGGCTCTTCTCTTGGCAATCCCGGACGGGGTGGCGTAGGCGTTGTGCTTATTGCCGGACGCCACCGCAAAGAACTTTCGCAAGGGTATCGCCTCACAACCAACAATAGAATGGAGTTGTTGGCTGTAATTATGGGTATGGAGGCATTAAAATTTCCAAATAGCGAAGTTACAGTTTACACCGATTCGCAGTATGTAGCCAATGCCGTAGAAAAAAAATGGGTCTTTGCATGGGAAAAAAATAATTTTAAAGGAAAGAAAAATGCCGACCTGTGGAAACGTTTTTTGAATGTATATCGTTGTCATTCAGTAAATTTAGAATGGGTTAGAGGGCATAGCGGTAACAAGGAAAACGAGCGATGCGACTATTTAGCCGTAAAATCAGCACAAGGCTCTAATTTACACGAAGATACAGGATATGTTTAATATTTTTTTTCAAAAAAATTTGATTTTTTCATTTGAAATGCGTTTCTTTGCGGCGTTTTTTTGAAATATCAAGATGGAGCATAACTTAGTCATTGTAGAATCGCCAGCCAAGGCAAAAACAATAGAAAAATTTCTTGGCAAGGAATATCTCGTTAAGTCGAGTTTCGGGCACGTGCGCGATTTGGTAAAGAAAAATCTTGCCATAAATATCGAAGATAATTATCAGCCACAGTACGAAATTTCGGAAGGAAAGGAAACTGTGGTTTCCGAGTTGAAAAAGCTGTCAAAACAAGCTAAATCGGTGCTGCTTGCATCCGATGAAGACCGTGAGGGAGAGGCAATAGCGTGGCATTTGTTTGAAGTGCTGAACTTAAAAAGCGACAATACAAAACGTATTGTATTCAATGAAATAACCAAAAACGCTATCCTTAAAGCCGTAGACAATCCCCGCGACATAGACATAAATTTGGTTGACGCCCAACAGGCTCGCCGCGTATTGGACAGGCTCGTTGGATTCGAGTTGTCGCCGGTGCTGTGGAAAAAAGTCAAACCATCCCTGTCTGCCGGACGGGTACAGTCGGTTGCAGTAAGATTGCTTGTCGAACGCGAACGCGAAATAAGAGATTTCAGTTCCCGCTCTTCATTCAGAATTACAAGTAAATTCCCCGTTTGCGAAAAAGATAAAAAAGCGATACTAAATGCCGAATTAAACAGACGTATCGAAACATACAAGGAAACGGTAGACTTTCTTGAAAAGTGCAAACCTGCCAAATATAAGGTCGCCGACGTCAATGTGAAACCGGTAAAAAAATCGCCGGCGCCACCGTTCACCACGTCTACATTGCAACAAGAAGCAAGCCGAAAATTAGGGTTTTCAGTTGCGCAAACTATGTCGGTAGCTCAAAAATTGTACGAAGCCGGAAAAATTACCTATATGCGTACCGACTCGGTAAACTTGTCGAACACAGCAATAGACATGGCTAAGCAAGTTATTGAAAAAGAATTTGGAAAACAGTATTCGTACGTAAGACAGTACAAAACCAAAAGTAAAGGCGCACAAGAAGCACACGAAGCTATACGACCGACCTACATGGAAAAATCGGAAGTTGGCGGCACATCGCAGGAAAAACGTCTGTATGAATTAATCTGGAAACGCACAGTGGCATCGCAAATGAGTGACGCTCAGCTAGAACGAACAACTGTAACCATTGACATCTCCACAGTTACCGAAAAATTTGTAGCCACAGGCGAAATTATAAAATTCGATGGTTTTCTGAAATTGTATTACGAATCTCACGACGATGAAAACGAAGAAGAAAACAGCACGCTGCTGCCGCCTATCAATACAGGACAAAATCTTGCTGCCGACGAAATAATCGCTACCCAGCGCTTCACGCATCATCCGCCACGCTACACCGAAGCAAGCCTAGTAAAAAAACTTGAGGAACTGGGAATTGGAAGACCATCTACGTATGCTCCAACGATTTCCACCATTCAGCAACGCGGTTACGTAGTAAAAGAAGACAGAACAGGAACAACTCGCGAATACGCAATTTATACATTATATAATGGTACCATAAAAGAAGAAATCAAAACAGAAATAACAGGATCCGAAAAAGCAAAGTTATTTCCAAGCGATATAGGCATGATTGTTAACGATTTTCTTATTGGAAACTTCAACGATATAATGGACTACAACTTCACGGCGTCTGTAGAAAAACAATTTGACGAAATAGCGATAGGTAAGCTCAATTGGACAAAAATGATAGATAAATTTTATCGCCCATTTCACGAAAAAGTCGAATTTACGATGCAAACATCAGAGCGTACAGTTGGTATCAGAGTACTTGGCGTTGAACCAGGAACAGGAAAACCGGTAACGGTTAAAGTCGGAAAATACGGGCCATTAGTTCAATTAGGCGAAACATCCGATTCGGACAAGCCGCGTTTTGCCGGTCTGATGAAAAACCAAAGCATCGAAACAATAACTCTGGACGAAGCGCTGGAACTTTTTAAACTTCCACGTAAGTTAGGACCATACGAAGGCAAAGAAGTGACAGCCTCTGTAGGACGTTTCGGCCCATACGTTTTGCACAACACAAAATTCTATTCAATAAAAAGCAACCCGTTGACTATTTTACTTGACGAAGCAATAGAAGTTATTGAAGCAAAGCGCGATGCAGACCGTAAAAAAACAATCAAAACGTTCGAACAGTCGCCAGAACTTCAAATATTGAACGGACGTTGGGGACCCTACATTTCCTACAAAAACGAAAATTACAAAATACCAAAAACGCAAGACCCCACAGTTTTGACGATAAACGATTGTATGAAAATTGTAGGCGAAAGCCTCGAAAAGTCAGCTAAAACAACAACCCGAAAAAAAAGTAAAAAATGAATTGGTCTGACTATCTTATCCCTTCAAATACGCAACGCGCCGGTATAGCACGTTATGACGGCGAACTGACTTTCGAACTTCCAAAGTCAACAAAACTTGCAATTATAGGCGTACCTGAAGACCGCTTGTCAGACGGAGCCGGCGAAATAAAATCGCCAAGCGCAATCCGTAACAGTCTGTATGCGCTGTCAATAGGAGCTCACGGAGCTATAATAGTTGACATGGGCAACCTGAGAACAGGTAAAACACTTGCCGATACGTACTATGGACTGAGAGACGTTGTAAAAGAACTGAACAAACGCAACGTTGTTACATTAATAATAGGTGGAACAATAGACGTTTTCTACGGAAGCTGCCTTGCGTTAAACGAACGGAAAAGCACATTAACCAACGTAACGCCAACGCTGCAACTGCCTGTTAGAGGCTCCGAAAAACATCCTCTAAATTCGTTAATGTTCAAAAAAACTGAACTGCCTGTTCACATCTGCAACGTAGGCTATCAATCTTACTATGTAGCGCAGGACGAATTGGATTATTTTCAAGACCGACATTATGAAGCCTATCGTCTAGGCGAAGTTAAAACAGAAATATTATCCGCAGTTGAGCCAATAGTCCGCGATTCAGATTTGATTGCACTCAGTTTTGACGCAATCAAACATTCTGACGCTCCGGCTGCCGCAAACCCTTCCCCAAACGGATTTACAGGCGAAGAGGCGTGTCAAATAGCTTTCTATGCAGGATTAAGCCATAAATGTTGCTCAATGGGTATTTTCGATATGTTGCCGCAAAACGACGTTCAAAACATTACAGCGAATCTTGCAGCGCAAATTGCATGGTACTTTATTGAAGGTGTGAAAAAAAGAAACACCGACAATCCAAAAGAACAAAACGAAAATTTCAAGAAATATGTAATATATTTTGACGAGTTGCACCATGACTTATGTTTTTTCAAAAACGTGCATACAGAAAGGTGGTGGATGGAGGTGCCATCTATTACAAACAAGCATGACAGCCTGATAATTTCCTGTACGCCAGACGATTACAAAAGAGCTACCGAACAGGAGATACCTGAACGGTGGTGGAAAACATATCAACGAATTAATTTTAAATAAACGTCTGATTTTTAGCGACATATGCAGTTAATAGTAAAAAAAATAAAAAAAAAACACTAAAAATGAAACCTTTTGAGACGAATATCAGTATAATAGGGTGTGTTAAAATTTGCAAAAAAAAATTAAAAAATAATTTTGTTGTAAATAATATTTTTAGTAATTTTACGTTTTTTTTTCAAAATCGATATTCTATAATGAAAAAATTTAGTAGATGATAAGATTGCTTTTAGTTTTTTTGTGCAGCTTAACAGTGTTCTTTGACATAATAGCTCAGCAGGATCCGCTATACAGCCAGTACAGGTTTAACCAGTTAGCCGTTAATCCGGGTTACACAGGCAGTCAAGAGGCGATTTGTCTTACCGGCGTTCATCGTCAGCAATGGGAAGGTATTCCCGGAGCTCCGGTAACAACCGTCTTCTCTGTCAGCGCCCCTTTTACCATCCCGTTCAGAAAGCCGGTAGGCGATGACGAAATAAAGTTCACCGAACACGGCTTCGGAGTGGTAATATTGAACGACCAGATTGGTTACGAACGCAACATCAGTATGGGAGGAAGTTATGCCTTTCGGTTTTCACCTCGCAATGCTGCCGGTAAGTTAGGCATAGGCGTAAGCGGTATTTTTCTAAACAAACAGTTAGATGCAACGTGGCACCCACCGTTTGGAGGGTCGGCAGAACTCGACCCAGCCATACCCGAACCAAAGGAGCGTATTTCCTCGTTCGATATGGGTTTAGGAGTTTTTTACAGCGCTCCAAACATATACATGGGTTTGTCTGCAACGCATCTGCTTGAACCGTCGTTCTACGACAATGAAAGTTACAAGCTCAAACGTCAGTATTACGCCATCGCCGGAAGCGTTCTACCATTAGAAAATCCATCGTGGGAGTTTGCCCCCTCGTTGATGTGGCACTCCGACTTCACAAACTTCAACCTTGCTGCCACCATGAACTTCATATACAATAAAAAGATATGGGGCGGTTTAGGTTACAGGTTGAACGATGCAATAATCCTGATGATAGGTTTTGACCTGTTCAATGGAGTGAAAATAGGATATGCGTTCGATTATACGTATACCCCGTTACGAACTCACTTTACAGCGGGCGGTTCACACGAAATAGTAGTGAACTATTGTTTTAATTTAATCAGAGAAAGAGTAGTAAAAAAATATAAAAGTGTTAGGTTCTTATAAAAATCAGTCAAATTTAAGTATATATGAAGCGTTTTATTTCAAGTAGTATTATTTTATTATACATCATCATGCACAACGGCTGCAGCAGCAGCACACAAGGTGAATTAGTAGGTGTGCAGGGTCGAGGGAGGTATTATGAGCCCGACCCCTATAGGATGGTGTTTATCCCTGCAGGCTCGTTTACAATCGGACCAAGCGAACAGGATATGGTTTGGGGACAAACCACCATGTCGAAGACTATCTCTGTAACAGCGTTTTGGATGGATGAAACGGAGATAACAAACAACCTGTATCGACAGTTCGTTTTTTGGGTCAGAGATTCAATCATGCGTCGTACTTTAGCTTTAGCCGGAGTAGACGGCTTCCTTTTGGAAGGCGACCAATATGAAGAGTTGCCTGATGACCAGCGCCCATTGAACTGGAGAACAAGAATCGATACCCGTAGAAGAGATGAACAAAAAGAAGCTCTTGAGGAGCTTTATGTTCCGCTACATGAGCGATTTTACGGAAGAAAAGAATTTGATACCCGTAAACTTATGTACGAATTCTTTTGGGTGGATATGAAGCAAGCAGCCGCGCCTCGAAACAGATTCGATTTTCAAACACAGGAATACTCAGGGTGGGCTTACAATCCGCAAGGCGAAGTAATAGAAGTTAATGACCGTTCGGCGTTCATACATAAGGAAAAAATTCAGGCATACCCTGATACGCTTGTATGGATTAGCGACTTCTCGTTTTCCTACAACGAGCCAATGGCAACGATGTATTTTTGGCACGTTGGCTACGACAATTATCCCGTAGTAGGAGTAAACTGGCTGCAAGCTAGAGCCTTCTGCATTTGGCGAACTAACCTTCTCAACGATGCGTTAGCAAGAAACAGCGACCCCTTTGTGCATCATTTCCGACTTCCAACCGAATATGAGTGGGAATATGCAGCGCGTGGCGGATTGCTTAACTCCAAGTACCCATGGGGCGGTCCGTACACCCGTAACCTTGAAGGCTGCTTCTTAGCCAACTTCAAGCCTTTGCGAGGTAACTACGCTGACGATGGCGCAGTATTAACACAACGCGTAGCATCGTACTCGCCAAATGAATGGGGCTTGTACGACATGGCTGGCAACGTTGCAGAATGGACAGCAAGCGCGTTTGATGAATCGTCGTACCGTTTCACGCACGATTTAAACCCTGACTATCAGTATAACGCGCGTCCTGACGACAATCCTACTATGAAACGTAAAGTAATACGCGGCGGATCATGGAAAGATGTAGAATATTTTCTGAGAGTTAGTACGCGAACATACGAGTATCAGGATACGGCAACCACGCATATCGGATTCAGATGTATTCGTAACTACATCGACAGTTCAACAAGATAATTAATGTAAAAATTCAAAACAGTATAATAAATTAAATTTAAAATAGTAAAAAAGTAAAAAAATGAGTTTAGCGGAAATCACACAAAGTACCGGCTGGAAAAAGATGATGGCAAAGGTGTATGGCTTAGGCGCAGCGGTTGTAATTATTGGAGCGTTGTTTAAAATCATGCACTGGCCCGGCGCTGGTACTATGCTTTCAGTAGGACTGGGAGTAGAAGCTCTTATATTTATCTTCTCGGCTTTCGAGCCATTGCACGAAGAGTTAGACTGGACTTTGGTATATCCTGAGTTAGCCGGTCTGACCGACCCTGATGAATTAGAAGGCGCAAAAGAAGTAACCGAACATAAAAGCAACGTCGCCTTGGAAAGGTTTGACGACCTTATGGGCGGCTTAGGAGGAATTGACCCAACACTTATTAAAAATTTGGGTAGCTCCTTTGAGCGACTTAACGATGCAGCTGCTGGCATTTCAGATGTTTCATTAGCAACTGCCGTTACATCTCAATATGTCCAAAATGTTGGCGCCGCTGCCGAATCAGTGAGCGGATTGTCACAAGTGTTCAAACAATCAGCAGCCGGATTACAGGAATCCGTTGAAGGACTTCAACAATCGGCAGCTTCTATTGGCAATTCTTCGGAAGCTATGACCGTAATAAATGACAGCAGTAAAGGTTATGCCTTGCAGTTAGACGGTATGAACAAAAGTATAGCAGCCCTGAACAGCGTTTACGAAATGCAATTGCGAAGCACAAGCGAACAAATGGAAAAAACGCGGGAAATATACAGCGATATGGAAAAAATGCTTGACAATATTAGAATGTCAGTAGACGAAACACATCGCTACCGCGAAGAAATGGCAAGTTTGAACCAAAACCTTTCAAGTCTCAACACCATTTATGGCAACATGTTGTCGGCAATGAGCGTTAGAGCATAATTTAATGTAGTTATAAATCACACTTAAAAAGATATAAAAAATGGGTGGTGGTGGTAAGGAAACCCCGAGACAAAAGATGATAGGGATGATGTACTTGGTGCTAACGGCGATGTTAGCGCTCAACGTATCGAAGAGCGTTCTTGATGCCTTTGTGCTGATTGACGATGGTTTGATGAGAACAACATTAAACTTTGTTGAAAAAAATCAGTCTGTATATGACATATTCGATGCACAATTTGATTTGATGCCTACAAGTGTCGGACCTCCGCGCGCAATAGCGAATAGCGTCAAGCGAAGAGCTGATTCTTTGGCATTCGTTCTTCAGGAATACAAGGCTGAACTTGTTAGAATGACCGATGGTGACGGCGCCGCTGCGCTTGAGCCTATGGAATGGGTAATCGGACACGGAGAAAATCGTAGGGTAGAACAAACGTTTAATGTACATACGTTGTCTATACAAGGCAAAGACAATAAGGACAGGGGTGCGCAGTTGTTCTTTCACTCTACGCCAGGACAGGATAATCAGGGAACGATTCTAAAGGGAATGATAGACGAATATAGAGAATTTCTTGTTGAAAATACTAAAGATTCTGTTATAAAGTCTACTATAAGAGATTTGTTGAGCACTGAGCCGTTCGTAGATCCACGTACAAACGCAGTGGAACCTTGGGTAGAACACAATTTTACGCACCTTCCTATGGTGGCTGTAATTACAAATTTGACGTTGATGCAAAGTCAGGTGCGAAATGCTGAAGCGGAAGTAGTGCAATATTTGCTAACTCAAATAGGAGCAACAGATACAAGGGTGAACAAAATGGAAGCCGTGGTTTTGACAAGGTCAAATTTTGTGATGATAGGCGGACAATTTGAGGCGAGAGTGCTCTTAGCTGCTTATGACAGCGCTCAAAAACCGGAAATATTCTTAGGCAGAAGCAAACGTGCAGAAGATGGAAACTTTGTGATGGTGGACGGAGGCGAAGGAACTCCGTTGCCATATGATGCCACCGGAAGAGCGATGATATTAAGACCTGCCTCATCTGTTGGGAATTTCACTGTAGAGGGGTTATTAAAACTGCCAACCCCAGAGGGAACCAGAAATTTCCCGTGGGCAATAGATTATACGGTAGGTGCTCCAAGCACGGTTATATCGCCTACAGCTATGAACGCGTTGTATATTGGCGTGGACAATCCCATATCAATTTCGATGGCTGGTATTCCGCAAGAACAAATACAGGCAAGTATTACCAACGGTACAATTGTCAGACAGGGAGGACAGTGGGTAGCAAGACCTACAACTCCGGGCAGGGGAAGAATCAATGCATCAGCTACAGTTGATGGTAGGACTCAGACAGATGGTATGGATTTTCGTATAATGAATTTGCCTATCCCCAAACCTGAAATAGGTGGCAGAAATGGCGGTAACATCGAAAGAAACGTTCTGGCTAATCAGGTAGGTGTTACAGCAAGTATGGGTTCTGATTTTCTTTTCGATGTAAGATACCAGGTAACACGATTTACAGTTGAAATTAGTA
>Ga0099364_10007043_pt1 | contig 16183 bp, 12 predicted proteins | sample TergutTh196P3_FD_73070 | JGI IMG/M metagenome (GOLD analysis project Ga0099364, IMG submission 73070) | Microcerotermes parvus P3 segment gut microbial communities from Pointe-Noire, Republic of the Congo - Th196 P3 | ecosystem: Host-associated > Arthropoda: Insects > Digestive system > Gut ...
CATGTTATTAAACTCGCTACCGCAAAACTGGAATATCCCAGATGACACCCCCGAAATACTGATAAGGCAGTGCATAGGCGAGTCAATACCTCCGCTTATGGTTAAAAAAATCGTTGAACGAATAGGAGTAAACGACAATGAAAAAAATTAAAGCCGTTTCGCTCTTTTCGAGTGCAGGGATTGCCGAGTTGTTGCTTGGCGATACCCATGTTGATGTTGTTGTTGCCAACGAATTGCTTCCGAGGCGTGCGGAATGTTATTTGCATCTTCACTCTAACTCCAAGATGATATGCGGTGATATTACAACTGACGAAATAAAGGCAGATATAATCAAGGAAGCCAAGACAAAAAAAGTCACGATGCTTATCGCTACACCGCCATGCCAAGGACTCAGCACTATCGGCAAAAACAAGAAGCAATCCCATTACGAAACTGATAATCGAAATTTCCTTGTTCTTGAAATCTTTGAAATCATAGATAAACACGACTTTGATTATATTCTTATAGAAAATGTACCAAAGTTTTTAGATATGTTTTTTCCGTATGAGGGCGAGTATTTGAAGCTTGTTGAGATTTTAGAACAGAAATACTCCGATGAATACGAAATAGATGCCCAAGTGCTTAATGCAAAGGATTATGGTGTGTGTCAATTACGTCCTCGTGCAATTATAAGGTTGAATAAAAAAAGTCTTAAATGGTCGCTCCCTAAGACCGAAAAAGAGATACCGTTATCTGCGGCAATCGGTCATTTACCGTCGCTTGAAGCGGGCGAAGATTCGGGCATACCATTGCATGTCGCTAAGGCAGAAAACCCTCGTTCAATTTTCACGTTAAAACACACCCAAGCAGGCAAAAGCGCGATTTTCAACGAGGAGCATTATCCAAAAAAGGAAGACGGCACTCGCATTAAGGGGCAACATAATACCTATAAACGTGTTTCGTGGGATATGCCTTGCCCCGCACGTACTACTTATAATGGGAGTGTGAGTTCACATAACAACGTGCATCCGGGCAGATTATTACCAGACGGTACATATTCGGATGCTCGTGTTCTCACGCTGTTGGAAACATTTATTGTTTCATCAATACCCGAAACAGTGCGTTTCCCCAAATGGGCAAGCGACACCTTTATAAGAACAATGATAGGGGAAGCTATTCCACCTAAATTACTGATGAAAATTGTAGAAGGGATTGGGAAATAATATGGCGATTATGGTGAAAAGAAACAGATGGATTCTTTATAAACACACCTGCAATTACGAGTTAATAAAAGCAGTTGCAATGGACGTAAAAAATCAATGTAAGACTGACATTTCTGTTAGTGAGCAATATAAAATGCAAGACCGTCTTGCGGCACTTGACTTATACAAAACTCGTAATCCCGAAGAAAAACCACTTGATTCAATTGCTCATCGTATAAACACGCTTCAATACTGGATGTTCGGCTACAAGTACAAAGAAGGCAAGAGCAAACGGTTTATGTTTAGCCCGCTCGGAAATCTATTTTTGAAGTTCATAAACGATGAGGAAAAACTACAAAAAATCTTCATTACGATGTTATTTGCTTTGCAATTCCAACATCAAGGAAGCGGTACAAATAAAGAGTTTCAGCTTTATCCGTTTAGGTTGATTTTTCAACTGCTTTGTGATGACAGGCTTGATAGTAAGTTATATCATCGCGAAGTTGAATATATACTTCCTTTCGTGAAATCTGTTAATTTTGACAGCTATGAGCGGTTAGTTAAAGACATTCTCGCTTTAAGGCAAAAATCAACCGGAGATATGGCTTCCCTTTTTAAGAAAGACGAACACGCTTATGTCAACACTGTTCATGAGTGGGAATATTTTACAGTAACATTATTCGCACAAATAGGCATTATAACGGAATTTAAAGGCGATTTTATTTGTAAATTATATCACCCGCCGAAGACAAACACCAAAAGCAAACCAACTGCGAGAAATGCCACAAACGGTTATATTTCCCTTGCTAATGAACAAAGAGATTTCGTAAAACGTATGCTTCGTGAACACAGTTTTGCCGACACCCCGCTTAGGCTTGATGACCCGGAACGTATGAAATACGACACAATAAAGGAAATATACAGTTTCTACCCAAGAATCCTTCTTGAAGAAATCGGCGAATCCGATGAACTGAGTTCTTTGCTTGAGTTACCGAAACTAATCGAAAAATATTCAACAAATCCGGATAACGATACCGCTTATAAGTTTGAGGAAGTTTTAGAAGAAGGCTTCAATATGTTCATGAATGTTGAGGCTAAGAGAATTGGCGGCGCAGGAAACACAGACATAGAGTGTCTTTACATCACTCATAAAAAGAAGTTTGCCGTAGAATCCAAGTCAACAGCTAATAAACTTTCCGGCATAAACCCCGGCAGACTTCGTGAACATCGCGAGGAAATAGGAGGGGAGTACACAATTGTTATAACTCCGCGTTATGTTCCTGCGGCAAAACGCGATATTAAAGGAAATCCTATCGTTATTATTCTTGCGAGCACATTTGCTGAGTATCTTTATAACCACATATTTCATGATGTCCGCGACATTGACTACGCTGACTTCGATGAGATTATTGTAAACAATCATGGCAGTGATGTAAGCGAGCTTATTTCAAAACTTACGGTTAGCAAGTTTGCTACGATTGGGTGATTGTCAAAGGTTTTTAGTCTATAATGATGACTTAAAATCATACACAAAGAATCATTTTCGTGATTCTATAAAAACAGGTGTCCAAAACTGCACGGCGAGTTTAGATAAGAACTCGGGGTTCGGGGTGTCCCTGAATCTTGAGCATCTACATTGCCCACAAGGGCTTTCTGCGAGGAGCAGAAACTAACTTCTGTAAAAAGAAGTGTGCGATTTCGGACAGGTCTCGGACTGATTTAGTTTCAGCCTTAAAGAAAGGTGGTGTCTGAGAGTCGTGCAGTTTTGGACACCTGTTTTGGGTCTTTACGGTAATCTTTATGAAACGGAGATAAGGGAATGGCAAAAGAATGGTACTTAGGGTTGGACATCGGTGCGGCTTCGGTCGGATTTGCCGCAACAGATACGCAGTACAACATCTTAACTAAAAGCGGTAAACTGCAATGCGGTGCAAGGCTCTTCAAGGAAGCAGAGGACGCCTCAACAAGGCGCGGCTTCCGCTCGTCACGGAGACGATTTGCAAGACGTAAAGTCCGCATTGACTTGTTGCAAAGCCTGTTTGATTCTGCAATCGCCGAAAAAGACGATGCATTCTTCATTCGATTAAACGAGAGCAATCTTCGTGCTGATGATAAGTCCGCAAGTTGGAGATACCCGTTGTTCAACGATGCCGGATTTTCTGACAAGGATTACTATGAGAAATTCCCGACAATTTACCACTTGAGAAAACATCTACTTGAAAACGAAGTGGACGATGTTCGTCTGATTTATCTTGCCTGCCATCACTTGGTTAAGTATCGCGGGCATTTCTTGTTTTCGAGATTTGATGTTAATGACAGCAGTTGTCGTGATGAACTCTTGAAGGAGCTAAACGATTTACCTGTTAGTGCTTCGTTAGAAGATGATGCGGTCGTAAACGCCTTGAAAGGCAACAAAGTTATTAGCACTCAAAAAAATATGTTCAAAGACGATTTTGAAAAAGATGAATTAGACGAATTCAAAGAAGCGCTAAAAGAGATTAACGAAGAACTCAAGAACTACAAGTTTTCCCACGAGCAGTTTGAAGAATGTCACGAGTTAGCTTCCGCAACTCTTAAACTTAACGAGAGCCAAAGTGAGTACATTCTAAAACTCAAAAAACTGTACGATTTCGACCGTGCAACAAAGATTTTAGGTGAAGGCAATAACTATATTGCCGAAGCAATGGTTGAACGTTACGACGAGCATAAAGTCGACTTGAAACTGCTAAAGGATTTTATAAGAAAGCATTTGCCGTATGAATACGACGGTGTGTTCCGTGAGAACGGAATCTATTCCAACTATGTTGGCAGCAACATTACTCACGGCAAGTCTAACGTGTCTCACTGCGGAATTTGTAAGACTGCCATCACGACAATCAATCATGAGGAATTCTTAGCCGAGATTGCTAAAATAATCGCAAAAGCCTCCGACAAAGACGGCTGTGCGGAGTTGCAAGCGAAAATCGACAACAAGAGCCTGGGCAAGATTCACAACACGCAGGACAATGCGTACATTCCGCACCAGTTGCAAGCGGAAGAGTTGCGTGCAATTCTGCAAAAGCAATCGCACTTCGGGTTGGATTCAGACAAAATTGTTTCGCTCTTGACGTTCCGCATTCCGTACTATATCGGACCGCTGCAAGGCGGTGGTAAATTCGCTTGGATTGTGAAGAATGAAGGGTTCGAGGGCGAGCGTGTACTCCCGTGGAATTTCGATGAAGTTGTGAACAAGGCTGCGAGCGGAGAGCGGTTTATCGGGCGTATGACTGCAAAATGTACTTACCTAACGAGCGAGGATGTAATCCCGAAGCAGTCGTTGCTGTATCAGCGATATATGCTCCTCAATGACTTGAACAACCTCAAAATCAACGGCAACCGCATACAGCAGGAGTTGAAGCTGTTCTTGTTTAACACCATCTGCCAAGAGGAAATGTCACTCACCAAAGCGAAAATCAAGAAGCACTTGATTGCGCATGGTAAAATTGACAAAAGCGATGAAGTCGGCAAGGAAAATGAGAACGACACTGCGTTCAATTCCTCTTTATCGTCTTTGATTAGGTTCAAGGGCATACTCGGCGATGGTTTAGACCTGCAAATGTGCGAAAACATCATCAAGTGGCATACCGTTTTCGGCGATGAGAAGTCCCCGGTAAAACAGCGGATTGAGGCTGAGTATGGCGAGAAGTTGAATCATGACAAACAGCTTATCGACAAGCTCAGCAAAATGACGTTCAAAGGGTGGGCGAGGTTCTCGGCTAAATTCCTGAACGGAATCACCACTACTGACAAAAGAACGGGCGAGACTGCATTGACGATTATGACGTTGCTTGAGGAAACAACGCTGAACCTTATGGAACTCCTCAACAGTGACTTCGTCGATACTGTTGCAAGCGAAAACGCAGGTGGTGAAGCGAAACTTGACTATGACGGCTTAGTTAAGGACTTGTATTGCTCACCGATTGTCAAGCGTTCGATTTGGCAGGCGATTTTGATTTGCAAGGAACTTGCGAAAATCAACAAATACCCACCCCAAAAGGTGTTCATCGAAACAACACGTGCGGAGGATGTGACTAAGAAAGCCCAAAAGACCAAAAGCCGTCAGGAGCAAGTTAGAGAACTGTTGAAGAGTTGTGGTAAAATTTGCGAAAATCTTGATGGTTTGCTCGAAGAGTTGAACGGTAAAAAAGGGCAACACCTTCGACAGGACAGGCTTTTTCTGTACTTTACGCAGTTGGGCAAATGTATGTACAGCGGTAATCCAATCTCATTGTCGGACTTAAACACCGACAATTACGACATCGACCACATTTACCCGCAAAGCAAAATCAAAGATGACAGCTTGACTAACCGTGTGTTGGTCAAACGCAGTGCGAATGCAGACAAAACCGACACATACCCGATTGCGGCTTCTGTCCGCAAGAATATGACGCCTTTTTGGACAAATTTGAAGAACAAAAAGTTAATCAGCGTGGAAAAGTACGAACGTCTTATCCGTTGCACAGAGCTAACTGATGATGAGTGCAATGCGTTCATCAATCGTCAGCTTGTTTCAACCGCACAAGCGGCAAAGGCAACCAAAGAGGCACTTGAAGTTTTGTTTAGTGAAGTCGACGAAAACGACAAAAAGAAAACTAACGTTTATTTCACCAAAGCAAGGGACGTGAACGATTTTAGATACAAAATCGCTCCCGAACTTATTAAAAAAGGTTATGAGTTTATCAAATGTCGCGAAGTCAACAACTTACATCACGCTCACGATGCGTATCTCGCCATTGTTGTCGGAAATGTGTGGCACAGCGTTTACACGCTTGAGTGGTTTAAGAGACAACGTTCGTCAAATGGGAATGAGGAAAAACTGCTTATTAAGTTGTTTTGCAAAAACAGAGAGGGCATTTGGAAACGTGATTACATCACTAAAATCAAGGATTACTTGTTTGACAACAAGAAGTATCTTGATAAGTTTCCTGTGACCACTCGCCCGTATGAAGCCAAGGGGGCGTTTTGCAAAAAAACAATGCTTCCCCAAGGCAAAGGACAACACAAAATTCATGAAAATTTAGAAATCTCCAAGTATGGAGGGTTTGCGAATGCCGATAAAAATGAGGGAGGTGGTACCGCTTACAACTGCGTAATCGAGTACGACGAAATCGGGACACGCGGGAAGAAGCAACCAACCGGAAAACGCATAAAAAAAGTATTTCCTGTTAATAAAAAGTACGCCCTTAAATATAAAGACGATTTCAATAGCTTGTTGACGAAAATCGCCGAAGACAACGCTCTCTTAAATCCAATGCTCGTTATTCCGAAAATTTTGATGTTCAGCGTGTTGGAAATAGACGGAGTGCGTTATCATATGCGCGCGGCCGATATTCAAGGTAGTGTTACGATTGAGTGGTATCCCGACAAGGAAATTGTCCGAATTGTCCGCACAATATGCAAATTCGACAAACTCGAGAAAGAACTCTTTCCCGATAAGTCAGCCGAGCGCAAAGAAATGTTATTGACCACCGAAAATATTAAATTCACTGCTCACGATTCAATCACTCGTGAGGGCAATCTTGAGCTGTTTGATGCCATCATTGAGCAGTTGGGCAAGCCGTTTTATGCGTCTTTGACGTTCGTTAAAAATCTCTCTAATGGCAAAATTCCAAATCCGCGCGAACGGTTTATTGAGTTGCCAACCTTTGAACAGGGTAAGCAACTGGTTAATCTGCTTAACGCTATTACGATGAATGGGCAATCTGTAAACGCAAAGAATATTGGTGGGAGCGATAACGAAACAATTAAATACTCTCCCAATACATCGAATTGCAACATCTACCTCATCACTCAATCGGTGACGGGGCTGTTTGAGAGCAAGGTTGTAGTCAACAAAAAAGAACCACTTTCGTGATTCTTTCAAAAGAGGTGTCCAAAACTGCACGACTCTCAGACTACGGGATTGGCGTATCTTCCCGCAAGCGCGTCCGAGACCTGTCCGAAATTGCACACCTCTTTTCAAGAAGTGCGACTTGGTTTGTTTCTGCTCCTCGCAGAAAGCCCTTGCGGGCAATGTAGAAAAACTTTATCTAAACTCGCCGTGCAATTTGAACCTCTCACAAGAATTATAACACATGGTGCTGTGTTTGTCAAGTGATTTTGGAAAAAAGTTTCAGTTTTTAAGAAAGGGGTGACATTATGGCGGGATTTCGCACGATTGTCATAAACAAGCGTTGTAAGTTGGAGTCGCTCTTGGGTTCGCTTGTAATCCGCACCGAAGTGGAAGAGCGGATTCACATCAAAGAAATTGAGACGCTTATAATCGAGAGTACCGCCGTTGCGTTGACAAGCGCACTTGTTGCCGATTTAACGGAAGCGGGAGCGAACATCATATTCTGTGACAGGAAGCACCTGCCTGCATCTGTGTTTGTACCGGTTCATGCGCATTATGCGACTGCCCGAAACATAAAAACTCAGATTGCTTGGTGTGACGGACTGAAAGCGGAATGCTGGGGGCAAATCATAAAAGAGAAAATCCGACAACAGGCGTTGCATTTGCTTGATTTGGCTAAGCCGGAAGAATACGCATTGCTTGCTGATTACAGTAGCAAGGTTACTGATGGTGATTTGGACAATTACGAAGCGAGGGCGGCGGCTGTTTACTTTAGAACGTTGCACGGCAGTAGTTTTAATAGAAGCAACGCTTGTTTTGAAAACAACGCTTTGAATTACGGGTACACCTTAATTATGGCGGCATTCGCACGCGAAATATCAGCTTGCGGTTATTTAATAGAGCTTGGAATTTGGCACAGAAATGCTGAAAACGCATTCAACTTAGCAAGTGATTTAATGGAACCTTTTCGTGTAATCGCCGACAGATTGGTTGTAATGATTCCTAATGATGAACGTGAAAAATACAAACGTTATATGTTAAAACTTATGTATTCCAGAGTGAAAATTAATGATGAGAATCAGAGTTTTATCCCTGCAATCAGAATTTATCTGCACCGAATTTTTCGATTCATGAAAAATGAAGTTACCGATATTTTCCCGATTGAGATTTTAGAAGAGGAAGTGAGCGTTAATTGAAGTGGGTTACAGATTTATGAGAACAATGGTGTTTTTTGATTTACCGACAGAAACAGCGGAAGATAGGAAAAGTTATGCAAGATTCCGCAAATTTCTAATTAAAGACGGCTTTATGATGTTGCAATATTCGGTTTACACTAAACTTGCCATTAACAAGACCGTATCAAAACAAGTGCGAAGTCGTCTCGAGCAAAATAAACCTAAATCGGGTAATATTGCTATTATGGAGATTACAGAAAAGCAGTTTTCGGACATCAACTGGATTTTAGGCAGTAAGCAAAGCAATGTTCTTGACACGACAGATAGACTCACGGTCTACGATGAGGAAGCTTGATTAAGGGGGGATGATGACATTAACACTTTCAAGATTTGGAATAGAGCCAAGCGTTATAATTCCCGAAACAGGATTTTTCACACTTTCTATTGAGAACAGAGAGTTTCTGTATGATGTTTTGGTGGAACTGAAAAATCAAGTCGAAAACGGAAAAGACGGCGAATTTAGTCTTTCTCTTGATTTCAAGCCATTAGCCATCAGCAAGAGTGTCTCGGTAATCTTTGACTTTACGGACATAGATTTCAACTCTAAATCAATCACAAATTTATTGACAAAGAAATTTGCAGAATTTTTAGGGTCGGGTGAGCAAGCGGAACCGCTTTCTAATCTCGAAAGCATAATCCTTAATTTAGCAGAAGAATTCAGATTAAAATCGAGGTTGAACATTGACTATGATGCTGTAATAAGCGCAACCAATCTTGCAAAAGTCTGCTCGCTAAAAATCACTGATGATAAGCGTAATTTGCTTGAAAGATTGTGTGAATACGTGAATCTTGTTTGCGACTTGAAGCCTCTTAAATTGCTTGTTATTGTTTTCGGAAAAGTTTTTTTATCGGCGAGCGACTTATTGCTCTTATACCGTCATTGTTGCGACAAAAACGTCCGCTTGTTGCTTATAGAAGCAAAAGATGACACCGGGCGGCTCGAAAATGAACGCAGACTTGTTATTGATAGTGACCTTTGCAGTATTACGCAAGGGTATGAAGAGTAATCCCACGCATGACAACCGTCCCCCCAAAAACAAAAACAGGTACTCCTTTTTAAGGAGTACCTGTTTTTGTTGTGGTTGGTAAACCGCTTTACTGCACGTTTTTCCTCGTTTGTGTTTATGCGAGGTTTACTAATATAGCAATTTAACATTTTATAAACTACAATAGCAATTCAAAAAGTGATTAATTGCGTGTTCTTCAGTAACACAATCAACAGCGGTTACAACAGCATCGCAAAATGTTTCATAAGTACGAGCCTTTATTTTTCGCAAGTGTGATTTTATTTCAGAAAACACAGTTTCAATCGGATTCAAGTCGGGCGAATATTGCGGCAAATACACGACGTTTATTCGTGCGACGATTTTGTCAAGAACATCTTGTTCAAATGCGGGTTTTCTGCCTTTATTATGTGGTTTTGGTTCGACCGAATTTTGTTTATTATATAGTCCCCATATTTTGGTCACACTACTTTTGCTAATCCGTAACCAATGTGCAATATCGTCTTCTTTTTCGCCGTTGATTTTGTGAAAAACAATCGCTTCACGTTTTTCTTGTGACAATGGTAAAGCCATAATACACCTCATTTTTTATTTGATGTGTATATTATATCTCATAGTTTATAAAATGTCAATATGCTATATGACCTAAACAGATTATGCCCACATAGTGTACAAGCACCGAAAACGGTTGATTCTGTTCTATGCAGGTGAGAATATATAACATCATATAGACTTGCAAATACGCCATGAATCCCGCAGTGTAGACACAACGGATAAACGTCCATATTATGTAGCCTTTGTCTGCTCGCCATACGAGCTTTAAGGCATAGAGAAGGTTGTTTTTTGTTTTCACGTTCTAAATCCTTTCTTAGAGCCTGTTTAGCACATCCTTTACGACTTCATCTCATCGGTGAATCGCTCAATTTGAACATTGTCAATCTTATCAGCGTAATCTGTTAGTTTTGCAACCCCCTTAATTGTCAATCGTTCCAAAAATCCCGCTTTTTTCGGGTCAAAAATGCCGCCCAAGAAACTCGTAGCCTTTGCCGCCGCCAATATATCCGGCGAGAAGTTGGAAGCGAAAACCCGCTTTTCTTCTTCCGCTTGCAACCCGCACAGGAATATCCCTAATTTCTTCTTTTTAAGTATTTCCGAATTTTTCACCAAGAACGCCTTTGCTTCCTTGCGGATAGAGCCTACATAAATCGAACTGCCGAAAATCACACTGTCGAAGTCTGCAAGCGATGGGATTACCGACTGCTTCAAATCGTAAATCGCCGCGCCGGGTATTCTTTTGGCAATCCGCTGGGCGGCTTCACGAGTCGCTCCGTGTTTTGTGGCATATAAGATTAGTGTTTTCATACTATTTACTATCCTCTTTCAATGTCAATGTAACGGTATTCCCATATTCCATATACCCAACGCGTTTACACGCCCCGATTGCTATGGGAAACGCATTGCGCACACCAACCGTCTTACCGCGATTTACACCTTCGCGTTCGGCTATTTGCATTAAATACCCCGCTATACCAATTTTTCGGTATCCGGGCAAAGTGCCGATAAAGGGTATTGCAAGAAAATCATCGCCGTCCATTGTCATGCACGCCCCCACGGGCAACCCGCCATATTCCGCCAAATAAAAGCTTTGCCCGCCGTTCATCATGTCACGATAATCTTCAAATGAAAACAACCCTCTAAAATCACGAACGGAATTTAAAATCGCCCCAGCCATTTTAAGTTCGGCGATTTCACTTACCTTAAAAACATTTAATTCTTTATCCGGCTTTGGCAGAGGTGTATCTCCCAAATCATGAGCCATCACCGCTACGATTTCTTCGGTAAACAACCCTGTCGCCATAAATAATTCTGATTGCGTATCACCGACTTGAAACATAAGATTTTTTGGGATTTCATCGGCCCTCATGCGCTTAATGATTTCATTTACATCCACTTTACCGATAAAATAAATGTAATCAATATTTCCGGTTAGCCAGTGCAAATTATTTTCCTTATGTTTTTCGTTACCGCGCAAATTGCCCAGCATTTCAAAGTAGAGCCAATTCATACGATTGATAATGTCGATGTACAGATTGTGATTCATAGCAATTCCTCGCTTTCAGATACATAAAATATAAATACTGCCGTGTGTCGGTTAAAAACACAACTTCCGAAAAATATTGTGGACAGCATAACACAACCAATTGCGCTTATTCTATTAAACGCAATTGGTTGCGTTTTGTCAAGCGGTTTTTATTTCCTCACTCGCTCACCAACCCATAAGCCGAAATCTTGCGAATTCGCCACGCAATCAGCATGGACACCACATAGGCAATTACAACAAGCGTGGCGCACACTGCCACAGTTTGCCCGAGCGGAACCGGCAGTTCGCTCCGCACAACTCCCATAACGCTCATCAATCCCGCCACCATCGGGTTCAGCCCGAAGTAGCCCGCAACTGCCCCAAGGACAACACCGTTCAAGATTACCGGAGTCATGCTCAGTGCGATTTGGTTCATGAGCTGCAGCGTCGTGAACCCCACTGCTTTTTGTATGCCGAATTCACGCTTTCGACGCAGAATTGTTGTTTTTATAACCATGTAAAGAGTGAGTATGACCACAAAAACAGTAACAACAACTATGCCCATTGCAACCATCGCAAAAATCTCTCCCATAGTGCCGAGCATTACTTCGACTTGGTCTTGCATATCCGTTACGTTGTCAAATATCGCGCCCTCTGCGGCTTCGATTTTTTGGGTAAACGCCTTCACTTCAACGTCTGGATTTAAGTAGACATTAAATCCGGAAAACTTGAAATCGGGGCGAACTCTCCGCATTCCATCGCCTGTAATAAAGCCGTTAAACCCGCCTTGGCTAATGAACTGCACCGTCCCGGTAATTAAAAATTCCGCCTCGACTTCGCCTTTCTTAGCGATAACCGTATCGCCGATCTTCTTGTCAATGACTTTCATTATTGATGCTCCGAGTGCGATTTCGTTATTATGTTTCGGGTATCGCCCGTCGATTAACATTTTCCCCTCAAACAGCGAACAATCCTCCACAGTATTTACCGCGATTGCAGTTTCATCAATTAGAATACTTTCAAGAACGTCATAACCGTAGGCTTTGCGCACTTCGGGGTACTCGCGAAGCCGCTCTAAAAATTCTTCGCCGTCAGTGTCGCTTGCCAAGCTGAAATAGATTTCGGGGATTTCTCCGAAAAACGAAAGCGCGAAGTTTTCCCTGTCCTCGTTCATGCTGTAATTGACCGCAACTCCGACAACCGATGCCATTGACAATGCCGCAACGATTATAAGAATTGCGAACGCTTGCTTTTTATTACGCAGTAACTGCTTCATCGCAAGCAGAAAGTCCAACCCACCATACGACTTGTCTAAAGGCAAAGGGTTTTTCCTGAAGCTGTGAGTTTTAATGCCGCCGCGCAAGGCAATAAGCGGGTGGAGTTTGTTGATTTTCCGCGCCGTTATAAGTGAGATTAACCCTACCGTCGCCAATACCGACAGCAATGCAGTAAGTGCGATTGTGATGTCAAACCCGGGATTCCAAGTCAAGGCGTACATCGGCTTCATCAAATCAGTCACTGCAGGAATTACAGCTTGCGATAGTGCGATTCCGAGCAGTCCGCCGACAAACGCAGTTAAGCCGAATTGCAACACAATCGCTGAAATGATTTGCACGCTTCGGTAGCCGATTGCCTTGAGTGCGCCGATGTTAGTCATGCCCTCCTCAATGCTGTTGACGATGCGAAAACGCATGACGATTAAACTTACGATGAGCAGTATAATCGAAAACACAACGATAATAATCGTGGCAATAATTACAATCATTGTACGCCCATCTTTAGCATCGTTGTAAATTAAATTAAAAATAAGCCCGTCCTGCGACACTTCTTTGTTATAATCCGCTTGAAAAAATGCTTGGTCTTCTATGCTTTCGAGTCGCGCCGAAAGCAACGTAAGCCCACTGTCGGGGAATTGTTTTTGAAGTTCTTCAAACCTTTCGTTAGGCACATAAAAGCGATATATGGTATTCATCTGCGCACCGAACATGATTTCCTCGGTTGCACCCTCAACGGTGAAGACAAGCTCTGTCCCCTGCAAAAACAACTTGAACTCATCACCAATTTCAAAACCACCTGCCAAATACATAAAATAGGGAATGTAAATAGCGTTATCGCTCAACGGTAAAGAGTCCCCCACCAAAGACGGTGCATCCATTTTCTGCGTTTCGGAATAGGGGCAAACCATAATTACGCTAAGGCTTTTCGCATCGCCAATGACATAATCACCAAACCCACCAACTGCACTTATACTCTCAACTTCTGTAACTCTGGAATCGTTTTCCATGAAGCGCGAACCCTGCAGGACGCCGTCCGTGTCGTCATAATAAATCCCCGTGAAATGCGCCATGTGATTGGCTTCGGCACGTTCGTCAAAGAACTTTTCCACACCTATAAAAATCACCAATCCAATGTTCAAAAACATCGCCGCAATCAGCACGAAAATCAACAAACTAATCGTCTGACTTTTACTTTTGCGAACATTCGCAAGACTTAACATTAATATATTCCTCACATTTACCACCCCATTTCAGACAGGAACACCGACAGTTTTTCGCTACGTCCCTTGTCTCCGCTGACGTATTTGCCAAGCCGCAGTTCGCCACGTATTACGCCGTCTTGCAGGTACAGAATGCGGTTTCCTCGCCGTGCGGAGCGTAGGTCGTGCGTTACCATGACTATGCTTTGACCCTGCTCGTTCGTTTCGCTGAGCGAATCTAAAACAGCCTTCCCATAGGTGGAATTCAACGCGCCTGTGGGCTCATCAGCGAATACGATTTTCGGATTGTTAATTAATGCACGGGCGATTCCTGCCCTCTGCGCCTCGCCGCCGGAAATTTGCAGCGGGAACTTACCCCAATCAGCCTCGTTTAGATTAAGTCTTCTTAATAATTCTTTTGCACGTTTGATTACATCTTTGCGGTTCTTGCTGACTAAAAACCCGCACGCAAGCACGTTGTCAAGTACGCTCATATTGTCGAGTAAGTACATTTGCTGAAATACAAATCCGCAGTTGTCGCGGCGAAATACCGCTAACTTGTCATTAGACAGCCCGTTGATTTGCTTTCCTGCAAAGTTGACTTCGCCGAGTGTGGGCTTATCCATGCCGGACAGTGCGTAAAGCAGAGTTGACTTCCCTGCACCTGACGGCCCCATTATGACCGTGAAGTCGCCCTCGTAAATTTCAAGGTCGAGGTTTTTCAAAACGTGCTGTTGAAGCCCTCCGCTTGAAAATGTTTTGCAGAGTTTGTTAGTTGACAGAATTATTTTCGCCATAGTTTCCTCCGATTAAATTAAAATTAGGTTGCTCGCCACAACCTAATAATAACACACAAATCCTTAACAAGTCTTTAATTATTTCTTAATTATTCTTAACTAATCCTTAATTATTTCTTAATTGCTAAACAAGCGCTCCGGTGTCGGCGGCTTCGCCGTCGAGCAGGGAGCGTGCCGAATTAACCCGACAACTGCAAAAACACCTTGACTTTGAAACCGTCCGCAGTATTTTCACACTGCAAATCCCCCGACATCTGCTCTAACAGATATTTTGAGATGTACAGCCCCAACCCGTAACCGCTCTTGTTCTCGGTGTTTTTGCCGCGGTAGAATTTGTTCAGTATAAGCGGAATTTCGTCTTCGGGAACACCCGCACCGAAGTCTGCAATTTCAATCACAAGGCTGTTTTTATCAAAGTTCGCACTTACTTCAATCTGCGTGTCAGCGTACTTGTAAGAGTTACCGATGATGTTGTCGAACACCTGCTGTAGTCGCATTAAATCAGCATTTACAAGGCAGTTGGGGATTATAAAATCTCTCACTCTCCCCTCGTAATCCGCGCTTTTGATTAAGTCCGAAACCGCCGTGCTTGGGGCTTCGGCAAGCGTGACCGAAAGTGCTTGTAATTCCTCCAAAGTCGCATGAAACATATTGGTAATCAGCGAATTGACTTGCTCGGCTTTGGCGTTAATCGTTTCAAGTTGCTGAATTTCTTTGTCGTGTTTTGCAGTAACAAGCATTAACTCCGTCACGGCTTTTATTGAGGCTACAGGCGTTTTTATGTCGTGACTGAGTGAGGCGACGAGTTCTTTTTTACTGCGGTCGGCGGCACGTTCATTTTCACGCGCTTGTTTCAGCTCAACCCGCATTAAATCAAAGCTTTCGGTGAATGCGCCGAAGAGATTGCTCTTGTCCATTTCAAGCGGAACATCAAGATCCCCTGCCGCAATTCGCCGCGCAAAACCCTGCAATTTTCGGAAAGGTTTCAGTACGCTTTTCTCACAGTAAACGAACAGCAAAGTCCCCACCAAAGCGATAAAACCCGTGTACGCATACAAGAAAATCTGTAACTTGAAGTCCCTGCTTTGCCTTTCGGATTCCATTCTTGCGTGTTCTTGTTGTAGCAATTCCGAAAGAGGAACATCGCCGCTCATAAGCGCGTCATTAACCGCAACCATGTCAACTGTAGCGGTTTCCATATTCGTGAAAACCGTGAATATGACTGCAATTCCAATAAGCCATACTGTCATAAAGATAATCAATGCTTTTCTCATAATTTTGCCTGCGGAGGCTCTCCGCCCTCGAATTTGTATCCGATTCCCCATACAGTCTTGATGAATTTCGGTGAGTTGGGGTCATCCTCGATTTTCTCGCGCAAATGCCTTATATGCACGTTCAGCGTGTTGTCGCCGACAATAGAATCCTCCCAGACCTTGCGGAACAGCTCGTCTTTAGTGACAGTGCGGTTCTTATTTTGGGCAAGGTAGGCGAGCAGTTTATATTCCATCGCTTTGAGTTCGATTTTGCAATCGTTCACA
>Ga0099364_10007044_pt1 | contig 16183 bp, 15 predicted proteins | sample TergutTh196P3_FD_73070 | JGI IMG/M metagenome (GOLD analysis project Ga0099364, IMG submission 73070) | Microcerotermes parvus P3 segment gut microbial communities from Pointe-Noire, Republic of the Congo - Th196 P3 | ecosystem: Host-associated > Arthropoda: Insects > Digestive system > Gut ...
TACCTGCCGGCGTTTCGATAGTTTGGCAGGCCGATCTTACAGGAAGTGTGACCGGAGACCACAGAAGATTTGTCGGACTTATACACGTTAACGGCAACGGTACCTTTGAGGTTGCGTCCGGAAAAATTGAGAATACTGCTGGATTTTGGCGTAGCGCTACGATTCTCTCCGGAGCAGTAAACGCTAATGGTAGCCTTGTCAGGGACAGCGGCGAGATCATAGTCAGCGGCGGCACAGTCAGTGCCTCCATCGGTCTGGCGATTATTTCCTGGGGAGTCGGCAGAACAGTCACGATCAGCGGAGGAACGGTCAGCACTTCCAGGGGCAATGCCGGTGCGATTTCAGTCGGCGGCACGCTCACTATTAGCGGCGGAACAGTTAAGTCCACAGATGGCAGTGCGATTATAAGCAGCGGATTGACCACAATCAGCGGCGGCAAAGTCAGCACAACCTTGGGCGAGAGAACGATTTCCGTTGGCGATTACGGGGGAGCCAGACCAGACAACCATAAGGTCACGGTCAACGGCGGCACAGTTGAGTCTAATGCCGATGGGGGCACGGCGATATTTGTCAACCAAGGCACAGTTGAGGTCAGCGGCGGCATAATTGAGACTAGGGGCGACGGCGGCACTGCAATTTACGCAGGGCATGGCGTTACGGTCAGCGGCGGTATAGTCGAGGCCAAGGGCGATGGAGGTACTGCAATTCACTCGCTTTTTCGTAACATCGAAATCAGCGACGGCACAATCAGCGCCACAAATGGCATTGCGATTAGAGGCGCCCGCTCGATCACAATCAGCGGTGGCACGATCAGCGCTGCCGACGGCAGGGCGATTAATGCCGGCGCAAACAGTACGGTCTCAGTAGAAGGCGGGCTGGTGTTCGCTTATGGATCAGAGATCGCCACATATTATTCAACGTTGACGTCCGTAGACATCGATGCGGTTATATACATTATAGAGGGGGGGCAACGCACGTTTAAACCTACCGGCAGCGGCGTTGTTATCGCATGGGATGCATCCAAAGGCGCCCGCGAGTACACAGCGGGGACGACGACCGATCTTACGGCGGAACCCGCAGGCGCTGCGGAGTGGGGCAACGACGGTAGTAACAGCGGCATAAGATACGGCGCAAACGGGTTTTTCATAATACCCGATATTACGGTCATCACCCCCTGACGGATGAATCATCACGAAAAAGGAGATGATATAGCATGTCATATACATATACTTTGGCAGTCAGGCTGTCTATCGGCAATAAACACAGCGGGAAATACTGAAGGCGTTTATTCCAAGGTCGTCAAACTGAAACGAAAGATATACGGAATTACCATGAACGGCGTTGGGAGCAAAAAGTTTTAAAGAATAAATCACACCATATTTTAAAATATATTTTGTAGTACCTTGAATCCGACAGACTGCTAGTATCTGGTATTATTAACAAGAAATTTCGGCTGACAGGAGGGTTTCATGTTTTGAAGAAAAAAAACTTCGCTTCTTTCGTTTTGGTTATCATGGCTGTGTTCTTGTCAGTTTATATCGCCCCGATGGCGGCTTTTTCGGTCAGTGACGATGATACCATTAATTTAGAGGAGTCATATAGCGATTCTAATTATTTCTCTAGCTGGTCATACGACTCGAATGAGAACGCCTTTTCAATTATAGGCGACGTAACCATCAAAGGCACAGTTAAAAACGCGACCACCACGCTACGTTTTAACATTGCCCCTCATATTACGGTTAAGTGGGTAGCCGATTATTCTTTTTCGCGTGCTAATGCAAGCCCTAGAAATATTTCAGCGATAGATATTTTCGACGGTGGTTCTTTTGAGGTTGTGAGCGGTTCAATCTCCTCTGACGATGGAATTACCATCTATTCCAAATCAAGCACGGTGATCGTATCCGGAGGTTCTGTCTCATCTGAGCAAGGGGTTGCTATCAGTAATAACGATGGTGGCCCTTTGATTATTTCCGGCGGCTCGGTATCGTCTGACAATGGGAACGCTATCTCTAACACCTCGACGACGACTTTGGTCTCCGGTGGCTCAACATTGATTTGGGGCAATATATACGGTAATTTCACCATAGCAGAAGGGGCAATTCTTAATGTCCCCGCCGAAAAACCGCCGCTTAATACGATGTTGGGAAGGTTTACAAATTACGGTACGATAAATAACTTCGGTACGATAAACCACAATACCGTGTTAGTCAACAAATTATCAGGCACGATCAACAACTTTGGCGTAATAAATGAAGGCATAATCAGAAATGAAGGAAAGATAAACACGGTCGAAAACGGTTTTACACGGAGAGGTCGTTTAATAAATGATTTCAGCGTTATCAACAACACTGGGGGTGCAGTTGAAATAGTAATGCAGCCATAGTCCGAGACATCCATTCGGCGATAACCCAAGTCGAAATACGTAATTTTGTTTATTCACAAAATAAAAAAAGCACCGATGCCTGGCTCGGATGGAGTCGTAGTAATAAATAAACTATTTTTTGAAAAAATTTGAGGGTAATTATGACAGAACTTGTTGAGCAAAATGAACGGGATAAAGAATTTAATTTGTTTTCAGTTTTAAAGGATACATTTGTAGTTTTTATCCGGTTGAGTTATTTTTTTGTCGCGACAGCCTTCGTAATGTCATACGTTAATAGACTACTTTTAACGATATCGCGGGATACTTTAAGTTTCTCGCTTAATCGGCACCCTTTTCTAACAAACATTATTACTCGCTTTCCTATGATATTAAAAATAGTTATCGAATTTATAAATGTTTTTTCGATTTTTTTAGGAACTTTGATTATTTCAATAGTAAGTGTGGTGTGTGTAAAAAAAGTATTTGCCTTTCATAAAAGCGACTTTTTGTATATTAGAGAAAACGAAAGCATATTTAATCTCGTGTTAGCGGTTTTTAAAAAAGCGTTCTGGCCAATCGCAATAATGACGATATATCTTGTATCCTTCGATTATCTTAGTAAATATATCGGATTGTGGCTTATTGGCAAAGAACGGACGATTTCCGACTGGCTTACACGCTTCGTTGTTATTAATATTTCTCCCCATCCTCTTTCGATATATTCAACGCTTAGGAGAATTCTGGGTTTTTCAACCAGGTGGTTATTATACGATATACCTCTATTATTAGTTCTTATCTGTTATGACATGAATATATCAAATCATTCGGATATTTTTGAATGTTTTAAAAAGATGACTAAAGGGATTTTTCTCAAAATAGTCGGGATTTTTTTCCTTACAAACCTTTTTTATTTCCTGATAGTGCCACCATTATTTGATTTTATGTATCTTTCTTTACAATGGAAAGTATTGCCACGAGTTTTAACAGTTATCTGTGTTGGTTTTTCTTATGCTTTTATAGCTGTTATGTATTTAAAAATGAAAACCTATTCTTTCGTAAATGGTTTAACGTTCATTCCGTCTTCTATGTGGAAATTTCAAAAAAAATAAATGACGATATAAAGAATGGGGGTTATTTGAATGTTTAATAATCGGGAATTTATTACAGAAGCTTTTACGGAAATAATGCAGCAGTTGAATTTAAGGAATTTCGAAATGGCAAATATCCATAAGATTGCGCCGGGAACGGTGAGAAAAAGCGTGTTGAAAACGGTCGTTTATGAAACACAATTTTTTTAGAAATTGCAATATTTATTAGGAATAAATATAGTAGCATGACTACCAATTGTGAGTAAAAAAATAAATTACCTACTACAACATCATCTACGGTTTACTCATGAGTTTTTTTGCGTATCGTCATCTATGACCACTTGTTCTTCAAGCATTTCCAAATGTTTGTCGAAATCGCTTTGAAATATCTTGTCTTGTATCACCCGATATTTCTCAAATTCGCTTTCCGCGCGTGCTTTGGCGATTTGCCCGCTGATTCGACCCGCGTTTGTCAGCAGTTCGTTCCCATCAGCCTGCAAGATCAAATCAAGGTGTTTAGCCCAACTCTCCATCGTCATAGGTGTTCGGTTTTTCGCCCGGCGCTCCGCCAAATCAAGATAAGCATTAACCAGCATACTAAGGTTTTGCAACTCTGATTCAGTTAGGTAGTTTTTTGCAATACTCACGTCGCTTTTTAGGATTCGACCGCCAGGGCTGTTGGCCCAGTTTGTAAGTCCCATGTGTTTCTTGTCGGCGTCGGCACGCTCATAAATCAATTCCGCTGCCGTGTGTTGGTGGACGGCATAGTGGATTTTGTTTTGAATTTTTGCAAAAAATTCCTGCGTTATCGAGGAAGCCTTATCATAATCCATCGCAGTTGCGTATATATCGGTAATTTTTTGATAAAAGCGCCTCTCAGATAGCCGTATCTCACGGATTTCTTCCAGGAGACGCTCAAAATAATCTTCATCAAGGAACGCGCCATTTTCCATTCTTTTTCTGTCAAGGATATATCCTCGCAGGGTATAATCACGTAATATGCTTGTTGCCCATTGGCGAAAGCGCGTAGCTTTTTTGGAATTAACACGGTACCCTACGGCAATAATCGCGTCGAGATTAAAATGCTTTACACGATATTTTTTTCCGTCCGAGGCAGTTACCGAGAAATCCTCGGTAACTGAATCCGCTTGCAGTTCTTCATCCTTGAAGATATTTTTCAAGTGAAGGGCAATATTATCCGAGGATGTATCAAACAACAGCCCCATATTCTTGTGCGAGAGCCAAACGCTACCGGCTTGCACACGCACTTGCACGTCGTCGCCACCGGTTTGATACGAGAATACCAAAAACTCCGCCGTGCTGTTGCGGATGCGCAGATCATTAGGCGATTTCTTTTTATCCAACATTACCACCTTCCAAATGCCCGTTTTCCAAAGTGGAATATACCTGATTTTTAGCAAAATGCAAATGCAATTTTTTTGTGCTGGATAGTGTCGTCACGACATGAACGCGAACGGCAGACGCGAACTCACAGCTTGGGCAGGACAAGGAGACGGAATACTCGTCTACGACAAAAACGGAAACGGAATTATAGACGACGGCGTTGAGGTATTTGGCGATAGTTACGTTGTTGTATGACCCGGCGAATGGTTCAGCTAAATCAAAAATAAATGCTATTTATTGTTTATGATATTTAAAATAAGTTAAATTTATGTAAATTATTAAATTTTTCGAAAATAAAATATAAAATTACTTTCTGTAAATAAAGCAAAACGCTATTTATCTTTAATTATCTTGTTTCAAACTATTGTCTTTTTCAAAAAGTTATGATATTTTAATCAAAATTTATTTTAAATTTAATTTAACGAAAGAGGCGCTTTTCGGGCATAAGCCGGCGATTGGCGGTCGGCGTTATTGTAAATCCGAATGACGACGAGTCGAGTTTTTTCGAACAGGCAAACCGGAGGAATTATTTCAACGGATTGCTTTGGAGGAATCAAAATGTCTCGGGAAAATATGAAAAAGAGTACGGTTAAAAAGTTTATTTTCATTGCAGCGGTGGTCGTATTACCTTTTCTGCTTCTGCTGTTGATACTTGTTGCGTTTCCAACGCCTGCGGTTCAATCGCCTGTGGTTCAAGAGGAGGGAATGAGTCCCGAGATTTTGCGAACGCGGATAAACGGCTGGAACGGCGGAGGCACGGGCGGACTTTCCGCCGCCGTAAGCGGCGACATTGTAACCGTAACCGGTAACGTCACCGGCGCGACGAGCGCCCTGAGACTCAATATACCTGCCGGCGTTTCGATAGTTTGGCAGGCCTACCTGACCGGAAACCTGACCGGAGGCCACGGAGGAGTTGTCGGACTTATTCACGTAAACGGCAACGGTACCTTTGAGGTTGCATCCGGAAAAATTGAGAATACTGCTGGATTTTGGCGTAGCGCTACGATTCTCTCCGGAGTATTAGACGGTAATGGCCGCGTTGTCAGGGACAACGGCAAGGTCACTGTCAGCGGCGGCACAGTTGAGTCTAATGTTGATGGCGGAACGGCGATCTATGTCAACCGCGGCACAGTTGAGGTCAGCGGAGGCATAATTGAGGCTAGGGGCGACGGCGGCATTGCAATTTACGCAGGGCATGGCGTTACGGTCAGCGGCGGTACAATCGAGGCCAGGGGCGATGGAGGCACAGCAATTTTCTCATCTGGTAACATTGAAGTCAGCGGCGGCACGATAAGCGCCGCCGACGGCACGGCCATTAACGCGGGCACGGAAAGCACAATCTCAGTCAAAGGCGGGCTGGTGTTCGCTCATGGCTCAGAAATCGTCGCATATAATTCAACCTTCACTTCCCCGGACATGGATGAGGTTATATACATAATCGAAAACGAAATGGGGTACCGAGGCAAGTTTAATAAACCTACCGGCAGCGGCGTTATCATCGCATGGGATGCATCCAAAGGCGCCCGCGAGTACACAGCGGGGACGACGGCCGATCTTACGACGGAGCCCGCAGGCGCTGCGGAGTGGGGCAACGACGGTAATAACAGCGGCATAAGATACGGCGTAAACGGGTTTTTCATAATACCCGATATTACGGTTATCACCCCCTGACGGACGAATCATCACGAAAAAGGAGATGAAATAGCATGTCATATACATATACTTTGGCAGTCAGGCTGTCTATAAGCAATAAACACAGCGGGAAATACTGAAGGCGTTTATTCCAAGGTCGTCAAACTGAAACCAAAGATATACGGAATTACCATGAACGGTGTTGATTCACATCTATATTTTTTGGAAATTTTTCATAAAAAGGAATAAAGATGAGCGATCCTAATTATTGTTTTGAGGGCCCAATTCCGCCCGGCGCAGGTATTGAAGATAACATTAGGAGGGCGGAGGAATATCGGGATTGCCAGATAAACAGGAGTCTCACGCTTTGCTACACCCCCCATACAATAATCTCCCGACCGTTCGAACACTCCTTGCTGCGATATATCTTTTCGTCCCACGAGCGATCGGGGCGTTCGTCGCAGATCATCAGGTGCGACGCGGACGCGTCTGTGGCGGCAGCGTAACGCGCCGTCTGCTCTAAGCCGTCGGACAGGATTTTTTCCGAGCCGGCGCCTTTTGCCCTGATCGTCTTCAGTTCCACCACTATCCGCTGCTCTTTACGTATGCCGACCGGAGCGTCCTTCGGATACCGCCAGCGAACGAGCAGATCGACGCGCCCGCGCCCGAGAGCGTACTCCCGGTCGATATATCCCCCGCCGTTGACGATGCGTTGCAGGAACGCCTGTAACAGCAACTGGAATCCCGCCTCTTTATAATCGAAACGCTCAAGCCAGCTCTCTGAGTTTTCGCGGAAGAACTGCTGAAACTCGCTGAGGAGCTTATCCATGTTAATCGTCCCGTCTTCATTCACATACCATAACTGCGCCGGTCTGCCGGCCATGTTGTCTTCCATAACGGAGGTAAGTTCGCGGGGAATGACTTCCTTATAAATATCGTTCGAGATGACCAGCATCTTGCCCTGCCCCTCGTCTTCCCTGCGGAGCAACCCGAGGTCGATCACGTACTCGATGTCGTCAGGTTTGGGTTTGAAAGTCCAATTTTCACCGGCGAGGATAGATTCAACCACGCTTCGAACGCGCGGTTCCTTCAGCTTATCCGTCAATTGATCCAGATGCGTAACGCGGGAGACGATGAGCCGATTCGCGGCCTCTTCCATCATATCGGCCGTTATCGGGACGCCGCGGTCGCGTCCTCCCGGGATTTTGTGCGTCGCCTCGTACGCGAGGGCGTTGACGAGCCAGGGCTGTCCGTGTGTCAGATTCCACACGATGGGAAAGACGTCTTCTTCAAAGACCTGCCCCGTCGTCTCGGTGTGCTGAAAATACAATTCTCTGATATCGCTCATAGAAAAATCCCCCAGACGCAGGGATTCGGCTTTGACGTTGAAACAACTGCCGCCTGTGATGATCTCGCCCTCTGAAGTGTGTATCCTGTAGTCCAGAATATCCCGTACTCCGCAGAGGATCACCGAGGCCAGAAAACGCCCCGGACGATCCGCGTATCCCCCCGAAGCTGCCGCAGCACGGAGACCAGTGTGTCGCCGATAAGCGAGTCGATTTCGTCAATAAAGAGGACGAGGGGCCTGGGGTCGCGTTTCGAAAGAAATGCCAGCGCCGCGCCGAACGCGCCGTTTCCGGAGGTCTCCAGAATGCCGTTCATGGCTTCGAGGAGTCCGCTGTCTCCGAGAAAAAACTCAGCCTGTCGCGCAAGGATGCCGACAATTATTCTCATTGCGCCTGATATGTTATTCCGCTCCGTCTGAGCGGGCTCGACGTTTATATACACGCAGCGGTAACGGCCTTCCTCATTGATTTTTTTCACCATCGCGAGAAGCGACGTCGTCTTACCCGTCTGCCGGGGCGCGTGAAGGACGAAATACTTGCGCTGGTCGACGAGGAATGATATTTCCTCGTAGTTGATGCGTCGCAACGGATCAAGCGTGTAATGTATATCATCCTGCGACGGGCCGGCGGTGTTGAAATATTTCGGAACGGAATATATGTTCATCATCATTCACCCCTCATATTCAACAAGCATAGCACAGGGGAATCGCTTGGGCAAACGCCCGCGTCAGCAGGTAACGCGATATAATGAGTTACAATATACAAAAATGAAATGGAGCAATGAATAATTCAACTTATAAAAAGGGGGGATTGATATGAGAAAAATTCTTGTTGTGTTGATTGTGACCTTAATATATGCAATTTTTGCTTTTTCACCATATGCGTACGCCGCAATGAGCGATAGAGAATTTTTACATTTATGTACAACATCGGGGACGGCGCAGGAAGTTGAAAGAGCTATCAAAGATGGAGCTAATGTACACGCCAGGAGTTCAGATGGATTTACAGCTTTGATGGCAGCTGCTTTGAGTAACCCCAGAGCAGACGTTATAAGTGTTTTGCTCCAAAATGGATTGGATGTTAACCATCAGTCCGAAAAAGGACAGACTGCTTTGATTGCGGCAGTAACTTACAATTTAAACCCGGAAGTCGCGTATGTTTTGCTCAACAACGGAGCGGACGTAAATATTAAGGATGAATCCGGATGGACGGCTTTGCTTGCGGCTGCTTGGAGGAATCCCTATCCAGAGATTATTTCTGAATTACTCCGCTATGGCGCAGATGCAAATGCCACAATAGGCAAAATTAGAGCCATTGATTATGCCCGTGTAAATACGAGTCTCAGAAATACGCAAGCCTATCAGGAACTGAAAAAAGCAACAAATTTTTTCTACCTTTACCGTGATCGCATGATTACACTGGGTGTGGGTTTGGGTGGGATAACTTTATTTTTATGCGCAAAGAAGATGGAAAGCCTGAAACGAAAGAAACAAGGCGCTTTCGACGAAGGTCTTTAGAAAAACCCTTCTTCCAATCATGCCTCTTATCGGGAATTTTTCCTGATACTTGACAGTACGTATTTTACGTATCACAATATATTTCGGAGGCGAGGCAATGCAGCGGTCGGAACTGATACGGAAACTTAAGAAGGGAGGATGGATAGTAGAGCCCGGTAACCCACACGGTAAAACCTACCACCCGAACAACCCGAAGTACCGAATACCAGTTCCAAACGGAAGTAAAATCAAAGAAAGAACGGCAAAACGAATACTCAAGGACGCGGGGCTTTAGCGGCCCGACAAACCCATAAAAATATAACGGAGGAGGTCTTTAATTATGAAAATTATTTACCCCGCAATATTCGAACCTTCCGAAGACGGCGGCTTTGACGTTATATTCCCGGATATTCCACGCTGTTACACGTGCGGTAACACTCTGATCGAAGCTATTGAGATGGCGGAAGATGTTTTGGCAATGACGATTTGGGGATTGGAGAACGACAAAGAGCCTATTCCCCGGCCAACCCCATCGGAATCCTTATCTTACGAGGCGCCGGCATTTGTAAATTTGATTAAGGCGGATTCCGAGAACTATCGCAGGAAATTAGATAACCGCACCGTAAAAAAAACGTTGTCTATTCCGGCATGGCTTAATCACCAAGCGGAAGCCGCCCATGTCAATTTTTCCGGAGTTTTACAGGAAGCTCTAAAGTCACGCCTGCAAATCAATGACTAATATAGAAAATGAACTACCCCGCGGTATAGACGATGGGGAATTAGAACCGTGAAAATCAAATTAGCACTATTAATTTTTAATTATTTTGTTTTATATATTGTCGTTTTCGTATATTTTATGATATTTTAAAAAAAATTATTTAAAAAGGGAGGATTGATATGAGAAAAATTCTTGTTGTGTTGATTGTGACCTTAATATATGCAATTTTTGCTTTTTCGCCATATGCATACGCCGCAATGAGCGATAGAGAATTTTTACATTGATGTACAACATCGGGAACGGCGTTTCATTGCCACACACAGCATAAGATGATACTATTCATGAATTAAAAAGATGAAATTTTCGTTTACCGAAGTACGTTTTTATAATTATTATTGATAAAATTAAAGGAGATTGGATAAATTTTTACCGCGCGTCAGGAGGAAGCATCCATGAGTTTGAGATACAAGCTTATGTTAATGACCGCCGGAATGCTAATAATAGTAATGTCCGTTTCAATCGCTTTTCAGATTTTCGATCCAATTCTCCCGGCGGGGCGTATTGCTCCGGCCGCGGTCATATTCCTCGCGATGCTGGCGGTAATGCTGATCATTACCTATACATATACCGGAAAATTAACTCGCTCGATAATTGAGTTGAGCCGGGCTTCCGAGGAGATTGCGAACGGCAATTTCGACGTTTTCATAACTGAGAAGCCAGGCAACGATGAAATAGGAGCGCTCGAAAAATCAATGCGCCACATGGTCGGCGAGTTGTCCTCGTTGATGCGGCACATCAATTTATCGGCGGAGGAGCTCGAAAAAACCGGAGAAATACTCTCTGAAACAGCCGGCGAATCCGCCAAGATAACCGATGAAATGGCAATGTCCGTAAAAGGTATTTCCGCGGACGCAAACGCCCGGATGCTCGCAATGAAGGATATTACCAGCGCGGTAAGCGTCGCATCCCTCAGTCTTGAAAACGTCGCGGCCATCACAAGCTCCATATCGGATAAATCAATAAATACCTCTTCCTTCGCGGATCAGGGCGTCGAATCATTGGAAAGCGCTATTTCCAAGATGAACGACATATCCACAATAACGCGGCGGATTGAGGAAGCTATACGGAACCTTGGCGAAAAATCCAGGAATATAAACGAGATCATAGGGATGATTAAAACCATATCGGAACAGACGAATATGATAGCTTTAAACGCCGCTATCGAGGCTGCGCGCGCCGGTGAAGCCGGACGCGGATTTGCGGTTGTCGCCGAAGAGGTCAGGAAATTGGCCGACCAGTCGCGAGACGCGACAGGCCAAATTTCTTCAGAGATAGACGAAATACAACGGAACACGGATGATGCGGTGAAACTGATGGGCGTCGGAATCGCCGAATCGGAAAAAGGCGCGGAGGCGATCGCGCAAAACGAAGAGATGTTCAGGAAAATTATTGAGGATATAATGGATTTAAACAATGAAATACAGCGGATAACTTCGGTCGTTCAGGAACTGTCGGAGTCCAACAGCGCGATACAAAGCTCGATGGACGAACTTAGCGAGATAAACGTCAAGACTTCGAAGTCGGCGCTTTACCTTGAGGGAGCGGTACACTCACAATCCTCGGATATAAGCGAGATTGTTCATTCGAGTAAGGAAGTCCACGCAATGGCGGAAACCATGCGCGCGACCACGCAGCAGTTTTCCAGATCCGGCGCCTCTCCCGCTTTGCCTCCCGCTTCTGAAAAGGACGATATTATCAGGCAGTTGCAGGATTTTTCGACGACTTAATTCTTAAAGGTTCCGCCCTGAACCCCGAACAAACGTTCCCCGTTGTTCCAGACAATCCCCGCGAACTCGCCCAACGCCAGGTTTTTCAATTCCGCGAGTTTTTCATAAACATCGCGAACCAAAGCAGGTTCGTTGCGCCTGCCGCGTCTGCTCTGAGGCGCAAGATACGGCGCGTCGGTCTCGCACAGTATTCTGTCAATCGGGGAATAAACGGCTGTTTCGCGGAGTTCGTCCGCCTTAGGATATGTAAGAGGGCCGGCGAACGAGAGGAAAAATCCCATATCCAGCGCCTTTCGCGCGTCATTCCTGTCCCCCGAAAAGCAGTGGAGAATGCCTCCCGTCAGTCCTTTGAAATTTTTTAACATTGCAAACGCCTCGGCGATTGCGTCGCCCTCGCTTCTGATTTTGGCGTTTCGCAAATGAAGTATGACGGGCTTGCGCGCCCGCGCGGCAAGATCCAGCATTTGTTCGAATATTTTCAGTTGCGTCGTCTTTGGCGAGTTGTCGTAAAAGAAATCAAGGCCGATTTCACCGATTGCCGCGGTTTCCGGTTTCATGGCTGCCTTCACGATTTCGTCCGGCAATCCGTTCGCGACGCTCTTTGCGTCATGCGGATGAATTCCGGCGGATGTGAGCAGTTCAACGCCGGCGGCGTTTTTACCGGACGCGATTTTTGCAATCTCACCGATGGAAGGCACATCGGACGCCGCCAGCATAACCCGCTTTACATCCGCCTCGGCAGCTCTCGCGAGTACCTCGTCAAAGTCGCTTTGAAATTCCTTCATTTCCAGGTGACAGTGAGAGTCAAATAATTTGATTATTTCCGTCATCGGCTCAGACCTCGCGGATCTGCCGCAATATTGTCAGCAGATCGGCGCTCCCGCCGGGAAGTCGTCGTCCACCGTGACCAGCGACAATATCTCGCCACTGCCGTCGTCGGCATCCGCCGCAAGTAGCATCCCGTTGCTCTCAATGCCTCGGAACTTCGCGGGCTGAAGGTTGCACAGCACCAGGATTTTTTTGCCAGTCAGTTGTTCGGGCGTGAAAAATTCCCTGATGCTTGACACTATCACGCGTTTTTCAAACCCCAGATCAAGACTCAGCTTATAAAGTTTGCTCGCCTTCTCGACTGTCTCCACGCGCTCAATCTTTGCCACGCGTATCTCCAGTTTTTTAAAGTCCTCAAGCCCTATTTCGGGCTTGCGTTCCATACTATACGCGGCAGACGGCGCTCCTGTCTCCTGCCCCGACGCTTCCATACGGGCTTTCATCCTCGCGTCGTATTTTTCTTTCCATTTTGCCACGTCGATTCTGGGGAACAGAACGTCCCCTTTTTTCACGGTGACGGACTCGTCCTGTCTCCCCCACTTCCAATCCGGGAAACGCTCCTTCGATATGTCGCCGAGACCTAATTGAACTCGCATCCGCGCCGCGGCCTCCGGTATGAACGGATAAAGCAGCATCGACAACAACCGCAGCATCTCCCACAGAGAGCGGAGAACGACGTCTAGCCTGTCGTCGGGGTCGTCCCTGCCCAGCTTCCAGGGGAGCGTTTCATCTATGTACTTGTTTCCGGCCCTTATCAGCGTCCAGATAGTTTTAAGCGCGCCGTCCAGAGAAAAATCCTCCATCTGGGCGTCCATGACCTGGAGCGTGCTCTCCGCGAGCGAACGCAGGGAGGTATCGATATCGCGCGCGCGATCCAGAACCGAATCCGGCGGCAGTTTGCTGTCCCGGTACTTCTCAATCATCTGGAGAGTGCGGTGCATAAGGTTGCCGTTGTCGTTGGCGAGCTCGGAGTTAATTCTGTTCACCATGCCGAGTTCCGAAAAATCCCCGTCGCCGCCGAACGGCACCTCGCGCAGCAGGAAAAACCGAAACGCGTCCGCTCCGTAGATATCCACCATCTCGAATGGATCGACCACATTGCCCTTTGATTTGGACATCTTGTCGCCCTCAACGGTCCACCACCCGTGAGCGAACACCCGGATCGGCGGGTTGAGTTCCATCGCCATCAGCATGGCGGGCCATATGACGGCATGGAATCTGATTATGTCCTTGCCAACCATGTGCCGCACATGTGGCCAGCAACTCTCCCATTTCGCTCCGGGTTTCGGATAGCCAAGGGCAGAGATGTAGTTTATCAGCGCGTCCATCCATACGTAAATAGTGTGTTTCTCGTCACCCGGCGCCTGTATACCCCACTTGAGGGTCGTGCGCGATACCGACAGATCCTGCAAACCGCTCCTGATGAAACTCATAACCTCGTTGTAACGGGACTTCGGCATTATCGCGTCAGGATGAGCCTCATAGTACGCTGTCAGGGGTTCCTGATACTTCGACAAACGGAAAAAATAACTCTCTTCGGACATGCGCGTGAGCGGACGGTTACAGTCCGGACAAAGCTTGTCATCGCCTATCTGCGCGTCCGGCACGTAAGTCTCGCAGGGAACGCAGTACCAGCCTTCGTAAGTTCCCTTGTATATGTCGCCGCTCTCCAACATTTTCCTGAAGAAATGCTGTACCACCTCTTTATGGCGATCCTCCGTCGTCCGAATGAAGTCGTCGTCGGATATATTGAGAACTTCCCACAGTTTCCTGAAGTTCATCACAACCTCGTCGCAAAGCTCGATCGGGGAAATGCCCCTCGCGTCCGCGGCCTGCTGTACCTTCTGACCGTGTTCATCCGTTCCCGTAAGGAAACGCGTATCGTCGCCGCGCATTCTGTGCCAGCGCGCAAGCGCGTCGCAGGCTATCGTCGTGTACGCGTGCCCTATGTGCGGAACGTCGTTGACGTAATAAATTGGAGTTGTTATATAAAACCCGTTTTTACTCTCAAAATCGTTTTTTTTATCGCTCACCTGCCGATGCCTCCCGTGTCAAAAAACTCTTCACTTTATTGCGAGGTATACCATAACCCTCAAACAGCACATTGGCAATCACTTTATCGAAAATTCGCGCTTTTTTCATCTCGGCTGCCAGACGCTCCCAATCTTCGAGCGGGATTTCGTTATTCATGGAAGCGGAGCCCTCCACAATTACAACAATTTCGCCCTTTAATTCTCTTTTTATACTCGCGTTCAAAAGTTCGGGCAGAGTTCCGCGTATTGTCTCCTGATGTACCTTGCTTATCTCGCGCGCTATAGCCCCGCGCCGTAAGCCAAAGGCGCGATTCGCGGACGAAAGAAATTTCGCAAGGTCGTGAGGCGCGACGAAGAACGCCAATGTCGCGCTGATCTCCCGCAGATTTTCCATCGCCGATTCGATTTCCGACGCGTTTCCATCCAAAAACCCGGCGAAAAAAAATTCGCGCGCCGGCAAGCCCGACAGGAGCAGCGCAGGCAAGAGCGCGTTTGCTCCCGGCAAGGCGTCAATCTCAAATCCGCGCTGTATAGCGGCTTCGATTATAACGTGTCCCGGATCGGATATTCCGGGCGTGCCCGAGTCCGATACCAGAGCGACGGTCTCGCCGCGTTCCAGCCGTTCGAGTATCTCCCCGGAACGTGAGCGTTCGTTGTGCCGGTGATACGAGACGAGCGGCTTTTTTATGCCGAAGTGATTGATGAGTTTAAGAGTGCGTCTCGTGTCCTCACATGCGATAACATCCGCGCTTTTGAGAGCGTCGAGAGCGCGCGCGGTGATGTCGCCAAGATTGCCTATCGGAGTCGGAACGATGATTAGCGGCATCACACCATATCAATCGCGTCGCCGCAACATTCTTTGGCGCATATACCGCATCCGGTACATTTGTCATAGTCAATGATAATTCTGCCATAGGGCGTACCGCCACAGGCATACAAATCATCGCCGCCGTCAGTGCCGCAACCGCCCTCACAATCGCACCCGGCTTCATATCCTTTCACCGACATTGGGGTTAAGCCTCGTTCTTCGCGCTCATCACAGTTGCATTTTAGTGTTTTGTCTAAAATGGGTTCGTCATCCTCGGCGTAGCCGACCGCTCCTACCGGGCAGAGTTTGATTGCCATGCACACCGTTTTGCCGGCAAAGCAACGCTTCATATCTACAACTGGTTTCATAAAAATACCTCCTAATAATATTTTGAAAACCGGCAACAATGCTCGCTGATTTGATTAGCAACAACCCGGCGCACAAGACGATTTCGATTGCGTGTTTTCGACTGCCGTTGAACCGCTGTCTGACCCGCAACCCGCGAATGCGCCAAAATGCGTAATGCGGTCGGTTACTTTGAAAACTTTTGCGAAGCGGGTATTTGTAAGCATGGACGATGTATTTCCGCAGATGAGCATTGGCCTATTCGTAAAAAAGCGATGGTGATCGTCAAGGTCAAAGAAATGCGAATGCCCCGGAATACGGCCATTGTAATAGGCA
>Ga0099364_10007045_pt1 | contig 16181 bp, 13 predicted proteins | sample TergutTh196P3_FD_73070 | JGI IMG/M metagenome (GOLD analysis project Ga0099364, IMG submission 73070) | Microcerotermes parvus P3 segment gut microbial communities from Pointe-Noire, Republic of the Congo - Th196 P3 | ecosystem: Host-associated > Arthropoda: Insects > Digestive system > Gut ...
AAATGAAATATTTAATAGCTACTTAAGAAAAATAAAATTATTTAATAGTTTCACTTTTTCACTCTTATTCATATTTAGCTAAAATATTTTGTGATAACCATGGCAAAATCAAGGACAATTTCAATTATAATAGCTATTTTACTAATTTTTGGACTTTATATGTGGGGGTCATCTCAGTTTAGTTTAATTGAACCTGTTGGAAGATTAACAGTTACTAAATTAGCTAATCCTGATATGTTTCCAAACCATGCCAATGCTGAAGTTTTAGCAGAATACTCTGCAAAAAAAGGTTCTAAGTGTATTTTAGTTGTGCATTATGGAGGTGATTCGAATTATCGTCATTTTGCACAAGAAGACGACCTAGCTTTAAATGATGTTATAGTTTTGGAATTAGCATTTGTTGATCCTTCAACATTTAAAACTCATATAGATTGGGTTGAAGTTATTTACACATTTTTATTTGGAATTCCTGAAGATAGATATACCTATAGGGCGGATGGAATAGAATTTGAAACATTAGATGAAGCATTGGATTATATTAACCAATTAGCTAAAGAATATGGGCAAGAAGGTCCAATTCCTATGTTTTATCATGGTAATGTTAGAACAGGAGAAGCTTACTTAAATCCTGGTTGTGGATTTCCATTATATGCTCAAATTTGCTGGAAATACTATGGAAGAGCTGGTGCATATTATTACATTGTAAAAGGGTTAATATGGCCTTTTTTATCAAACAGATATTATCCTTATCAAATAAGTCATTTATCTGATTTACAAAGGCTTTATAATGAAGGTAATTTAGATTATAAATAATATTTTTTCTTTTTTTTTAAAGATTTTAAATAAAAATTAATTAGATATAAAAAAACTTTTTCTTTTTTCAGATATTATCATTTCAATAGCTATTTCCTATACTTTCTAACAATAGCTATTATTCTAATATCCTTATGATTATAATTATTTTTTTTATACTTCCTTATTACTATTTTTAATAACTATATCTCTAATCTATTTTCAATAGTTATACCTTAATTACTATTTTCAATAGCTATACCTTTAATCACTATTTTCAATAGTTATACTCATTATTACTATTTTTTATAGCTATATTATCCGATATTAATTGTTATTAAACCTTTTGAAAATTTTTTGTTGATTTTTTATTAAAAAAACCTATTTATTTTATAATATATTAATCTATAAAAATCTTTTCAAATGAAAATATATAAAGACCTTAGATTTGAAATGATAGTCAATTAAAAATTATGGTCAAAAAGGTTTTAATTTATCAAAAGACCAGTTTCAACAATATTTTTAAAAGTAATAATTTTATAAAGTTCTCATCAATTACTAATCAATTTTTAAGATAACCTAAAAATTTATATATAACAAAAACAAAACATGAATACATATTTAGGCATTCCTAAACTTTATTAAAAAAAAATAATCGAGGAATTAAATGGAGGAAAAAAAAAATAAATCAATAAAAAGTTTAAATGAGCTTAAAAGTGGAGAAAAAGGAACAATTATCTCGTTTAATGATAATGGAAACAGCGAATTAAAACGACATTTATTAGGGATGGGATTTGTTAAAGGCTCAGAAATAACTTTTGAAAAAGTAGCTCCATTAGGAGACCCCATAAAATTAAGACTAAAAGGATACTCAATTTGCCTTCGTAAAGAAGAAGCAAAAAATATAAAAGTCCAATTAATAAACTAAAAGCTTTAAACAGAGAAAAACCCTACATAAACATAAAATTACAATTAAATAAAAAAACAAAGCCCTAATTAAAAAACTTTCAAAAAAAACTAACTTTCCAATAGCTAATATTACTTTTCTAGGAGAAACATTTATGAGCGATATAAAAATAGGACTTGCTGGAAATCCAAACGTTGGTAAAACAAGTTTATTTAACCAATTAACGGGATTACATCAACATGTAGGAAATTGGCCAGGAAAAACTGTTGAAAAAGCAGAAGGTTTTCTGAATTATAATAAACATAAAATAAACATTGTTGATCTTCCAGGAAATTATGCTCTAAGTGCACATTCTATTGAAGAGATAGTTTCAAGAGATTTTATTGTTGATGAAAGTTCTGATGTAATTATTAATGTTATTGATGCAAATAACTTAGAGAGGAATTTATATTTAACCATTCAAATGATGGAACTTGGAACAAATTTAATTATTGCATTGAATATGAATAAATTTGCTAAAAAAAGAGAATACTATATTAATATAAAAGAATTATCCAAGCTATTAGGAGTACCAGTAATAGAGATTGAAGCTACAGATGATACTGGGAAGAAAGAATTATTAGAAACTGTGGAAAATCTTGCAAAAAATCCTGTAAATAGTAGTAAAAAACTAGTATATGGAAAAGAATTAGAAGAACATTTACAAGATCTACAAAGGGTCATTGAGGAAGATAAAAATCTATTAAATGTCCCATCTTCGTGGACAGCTATTAAGCTTTTAGAAAATGATGATATAATCATTGAAAAAGTAAATAATTCAACTTCTTGTGGGAAAATATTTAAAGAATTAGAAATACTAAAAAAACATTTGAATGATGTTTTTGGGGAGAGTATTGAGGAGATAATAGCTAATTATAGATATGCATTTATTGATGGTTTAATCAAGGAAACAGTTAATAAACCTGAAATTGAAAAAGTTACAATTACAGAAAAAATTGATAATATTGTAACCAATAGAATTTTAGGACTTCCTGTCTTTATAGCTATAATGTGGGCAATTTTTCAAATTACATTTATTGTTGGATTTCCTCTGCAAAATCTCATTGATCAGTTATTTGGAGTTCTTGGAGAATATGTTTTAATAATTTTTGGAGAAAGTTGGTTTTCTTCTTTAATTGTTGATGGAATAATTGGTGGAGTAGGAGGAGTTCTCACATTTCTGCCAATAATTTTCTTAATGTTTTTAATGATCAGTATTCTTGAAGATTCTGGATACTTAGCTAGAGCAGCATTTGTAATGGATAAAATCATGCATAAATTAGTAGGGTTACATGGAAAAGCATTTATACCAATGATTTTAGGATTTGGCTGTAGTGTTCCTGGAATAATGGCAACTAGAACAATGGAACACGAAAGAGATAGGATATTAACTATGCTTATAATTCCTTTTATGTCTTGTTCTGCAAGATTGCCAGTTTATGCCTTGTTTGTAGCTGGATTTTTTTCTATTTATCAGGGAGAAGTAATTCTTTCATTATATTTACTTGGAATAGTTGTAGCTATTATTATAGCATTTTTATTTAAAAAAGTATTATTTAAAGGAATGACCAGTCCTTTTGTTATGGAACTTCCTTCTTATAAATTACCTTCTGTAAAAGGAGTATTGATGCATACTTGGGAGAAGGGATATGGATTTATTAAAAGAGCTGGTACAATAATTCTAGCTGCTTCAGTTATTATATGGATTTTAAGTAGTTTACCTGTAGGAGTAGAATATGGTTCTCAGATGAGTATAACAGGACAAATCGGAACATTTATTTCTCCAATATTTGCTCCATTAGGCTTTGGAAATTGGCAATCCTCCATATCTTTGATTTTTGGTCTTGTAGCTAAAGAAATTGTAGTAGCTACTTTTTGTACCTTGTTTGGAGTAGCAGAGGTCGGAACTGGAATGACTACATTACTACATGGGCTTTTTACTCCTCTATCAGCCTATTCTTTTATGGTATTTGTACTACTATATGTTCCTTGTTTTGCAGCTATAGCTACAGTGAAACAAGAGACTAGCTCTTGGAAATGGCCATTAATGATTATAGCTATTACTACTTTCACTGCTTATGTAGTATCTTTTATAATTTATCAAGGTGGCTTACTTTTAGGATTTACTTAATATTAAATTTAATCTTTATTTTCTATTTTTAATTTGAATTTTTATTTTTTATATTTTTTTATTTTTATTTTTAGTTATAATGTTCCATATTTTTTACTTTGAATTTTTGTTTTTTGTTATAATGTTCCATATTTTTTACTTTGAATTTTTGTTTTTGTTATAATGTTCCATATTGTTTACTTTGAATTTTTGTTTTTTGTTATAATGTTCCATATTTTTTATTTTGGATTTTTATTTTTTTTATCTTTTTATTTTTATTTTTTTTATTTATTTTTAGTTATAATGTTTATTATTTTTACTTTTAAATGTTAATCCATATTAAATATTAATAAGTCTATGTTTTTAATGTTCAAAATTTCTAGTAAAGTATAAATATTAGTATATCCATATAATTGATTATCAAAAAATGGAGGTATATGGATAATATGTATTTTTCTGGCAACTACTCAGGAAAAGGAAGATATGTATGTACAGATTGTTATAAACCATTATATTTAGAAGACAATTTTGATATGATGCCTTTTTGTCCTGAATGTGGAAATCAACAATTTATAGCAAGATAAAACTTAAATTTCAAAGTATTATTTTAATTAAAACTGTTGAAATTTGAAAATAAGAATAAAATGAGTTATATGTTGTTCAATATATTAAAAATCAATATAAACCCTATGTTGTCAACTTAGGGTTGTTTCATTTAATTTATTTTTAAAATCAATAACTTATTTAAAAGAATTAATTGAAAACGACTTTTAATATTAAAATTTATAAAATCAAAGATTTTCTAACTTTGTAAAATATCCGTTTTTACATTGTAAAAATCTCCGATTTTCTTAATTTTGTTTTGTAAAGTTTCAAAATATCTATTTCTTTAAAACACTACGCAATTGATTATAATAAAACTTGTTTAAACAAAAATAAAATTTTTTTAATATTAAACAAATTTAAATTAGTTAAATAATAAAATTACAATTATCATCAATATAATTATTTATTTAAGTTAAATGATAAAATTAACAATTATTATCAATATAATTATTATTTATTTAAGTTAAATATTAAAATTAACAATTATTATCAATATAATTATTATTTATTTAAGTTAAATGATAAAATTAACAATTATCATTAAATATGAAAAGAGTAAGAATTATTAAAATTTTATTTATAATTGTATTATCAATAAGTGAAAAAAGAGGATTAGGTATGCAGTGTAGGATTTGTGGATATAATTTCGATGAAAAAGTCGTACCCCAAGGATGTAAAGGATGTGGAAAAAAAGAATGTCAAACAATTCATTGTCCTAATTGTGGTTTTGGAAATTCCCCTGAATTTGAAACTGAATTTGATATTATAACTTCTTTGAAAAAAAAGATAAGGTTAAATAAAAAATAAATACTCTTAATTATAGTAGTTGAAGAAAAGTTTGAATTTAATTGTTTAGAAAAAATTTGATTAATTTCTTAAAAAAATATTTTATTTTCCTTGATTTTTAAAATAAATGATAAATAATTATTTTTATTAAAAAATATAAATTTAAATCATTTGGATTATTCAATAAATGAATATTAAAGATTAAAATATACATTCGCCCAAAAACTTTTTTCCAAGACTATAATTCAAGCTAAATTTAATGTTAAAACTCATAAATTTAAATTATATCTTATTTTCATTTCACATATCGTTTTTTTTTTTTTTAAATTAAATATAAAATTTAAATTGTATCTTATTTTCTTTTTACGTATCGTTTTTTTTTTTTTTTAAATAAAATATAAATAATATTATTATTTTTAATTAGTTGTTATCAATATAATTAAACTTTTTTTCCATAACAAAGATTATCAAAAATCCAATAATAATTAAAATTAAGCAGAGGATAATACTAACAAAGTTTGACAGATCTATATTAGCTACTATTTCATCATAAGGTACTTTTAAAGTACCTAACATCACTCCAATAAGGGAAGCTAATGTAAATTCCCTATAATGTTTTAAAAGATAGTCTAATAATTTTGAAAATCCTAAAAGACCAATTAGTGCACCTGAACAAAAAGTTATTATTTCTACCAAATTTAATGTGTTCAATGCATTTAACATGTACTTATATTGTCCTAAAAGTACAAGTATGAAAGCTCCTGAAATACCTGGAAGTATCATAGCACAAATAGCTACCATTCCTGAAAAAAAGATTATTGGTAAAGTATGATTTGTAGCAATTGGATTTAATCCAACAAAGATAAAAGCAAGAATAAATCCAATAATCAAAACTATAATTATTTTTGGAGAAACTTTTACAAGTTGTGAATATAAAATATAAGAAGAAGCTAAAATTAAACCTAAAAAGAATGCAAATGTGTATGCAGTAAAATACTCAAGTAAAAAACCCATTACTTTTGAAAGTAATAGCATAGCTACAGCGATTCCAGAAAATAAAGGAATAAATAGCTGAAAATCAATTTCTTCAAGAAGTTTAGTTTTAAATTCTGAAAAATCTCCTTTAAATAAAGGTTTCACAAAGCTAAAGTTAATTTTACCTATTCCATGTACTAATCTCTCATATATTCCTGTAATAAAAGCTATTGTTCCACCAGAAACTCCGGGGATAATATCTGCAGTTCCCATGAAGAGTCCACGAAGAAATATTAATATAAAATCTAAAAATTCAGTTTTCATTATAAACCTCAAAATAAATAAAATAATCAAAAGTCTATTTATCAATCACAAAGTCTTAATATAATAATATTTTTTTTCATTTTTTTCTATTTTTTCATTATCATTATCAAATAACTTTTTATTCTCTAAATTAATTATTTAATAATTATATTTAATAATAATTCATTATATATATTTACTCCTAAGTATTCAAGTAATTTAATATAAATTAATAAAAAAAGCAAATTTTTATAAAAAAAATCACTGGGAAAAAAATAGTAGCTAATGGTGAATCAATTGGAAGTAGAGGATATTATTAAAAAGCTGGAAAAGCTTTCAAAACCAGAAGAAGTAGAAGGAATGAAAAGGTTTGGAATTAACCCAGAAAATACCTATGGAATACGGATGCCAGTTCTTAAAAAAATAGCTAATGAATATAAAAACAATCATGAATTAGCTACTGATCTTTGGAAAATAAATACTAGAGAAACAAGAATAATCGCATCACTCGTAGATGATCCTAAAATGGTAACACCAGAGCAAATGGATGAATGGGTAGATGAATTTACATATTGGGAACTATGTGATCAATGTTGTATTAACTTATTTAGAAAAACAGACTATGCATATGATAAAGTATATGAATGGAGTAAAAGTGAGAAAGAGTTTGTAAAAAGAGCAGGATTTTCTCTAATAGCTGTATTAGCTGTACATGATAAAAAAACAAATGATAAAATTTTCATGGATCTTTTAAAACTTACTAAAAGAGAAGCTATTGATGAAAGAAATTTTGTTAAAAAAGCAGTAAATTGGGCATTAAGACAAATTGGAAAAAGGAATAAAAATTTAAATAAACAAGCCATAGCTACTGGGGAGGAAATTGAAAAGATTCATTCAAAATCAGCTAAGTGGATAGCTAAAGATGCATTAAAAGAGTTAACAAGTGAAAAAGTTAAAATAGCTATTGCTAAAAAGGAAAAAAAGTTAAAATAAAAGGAGTTAATAGCTAAGTTAAAGTTAAAAAGAAAGTTTAATAGCTAGGTTAAAGTTAAAAAGAGAGTTTAATAGCTAGGTTAAAATTAAAAAAAGAGTTTAATAGTTAGATTAAAGTTAAAAAATTAATTATAAAAAATTCCATTAAGAAGTGATTTATAATTTTAATTTAATCCAATATATGATATTTTGACATATTGTAAATTATCAAAAAGTTTTAATATCTAAGTTATTAAATATTTAATTGAAAATATAGATTTTTCATATGAAAATTAATTCAATTCATTATTTAAAAGATTAATTCTATTTAATAGCTATTATTATAAAAAATTTTAATTAAAATAAAAAAAAATAATATAATTCTATGAAAAAATAAAAAAATTTATAATTAAAATAAAGAATAAATAAAAAATAAAATCAATGTAAAAATTTTAAAAAATTATTATTTAAGTTTGTGGTGAAAGTTAATGGAATTATTATGGTTTTATATAGCAATCGTCTTAGCTATAAGCGATGAAATCCATGGTAAAATTATGTGGAGTATCCTCAACGATTTTTATATAATTTTCGGAGGATTAATAAACAAGATAGTTTCTTCAAATTTACATGCTTGGTTAATTCATGAAGGATTAGAAGCTGTTTTTCACATTATAATATTATCAATTGTTTTCTTTTCCTTAGAAATTGGAATTTTAGCAGCTTTAGTTCATTTTGTAATTGATTTAGTACATTCCTTAACCATAAAACATATGACAAACTTAGAGCATAGGTCTCTACATTTCACATTTGAATCAATATTTTTCATGATTATATTTGGACTTTAATCATTAGTTTGTTGATTCATACCCAAATATTCTATTATTATTATAATTTTTATTATGTTATTTGTAATTATAATCTTGAAGAAGTGTTTGAATTAAATTATTTATAAAAAATTAATTAATTTTCTTAAAATCATTTTTATTAATATTAATTATATTAATATTAATTTTTAAAATAAATGGTTAGTAATTATTTTTTATTAAGATATATAATTTATAATTACTTGGATTGATTAATAAATGGTTAGTAATTATTTTTTATTAGAATATTTAATTTATAATTACTTGGATTGATTAATAAATGGTTAGTAATTATTTTTTATTAAGATATATAATTTATAATTACTTAGATTAATTAATTCTTATTAAAATTTTTAAAAAAAATCATTACTAAAAAACTTTATTTCCAATTACTATATTTTCAACAAATTTACCCCCAGACATAAGAAATTGTTTTCAGGAGATATTTAATGCCAGTTATTACATTTGAATATCAAGATTTAAAAGATCTTGGAATTGATATTGAAAAAGAAACTCTAATAGATATATTACCAATGCTTGGAAGTGACATTGAAGACTATGACGAGGAAACAATCAAAGTAGAGTTTTTTCCAAATAGACCAGATCAATTATCTGTTGAAGGAATTTCTCGCAGTTTAAAAGGATTCATATCACAAGAGATAGGGCTGCCAAACTACAAAGTTGAAAAATCTAATGAAAAAGTGTTTGTAGATAAGGAATTAAAAGAAATTAGACCATTCATCGAGTTTGCATTAATTGAAAATGTTGATTTCACTGGAAATAAACTAAAACAAATCATGGATTTTCAGGAAAACTTACATTGGGTCATTGGTAGAGACAGAAAAAAAGTAGCTATTGGAATTCATAATGCAGATGCTGTTAATGGACCTTTCAAATATATAGCTACTGATCCAAATGAAAACCATTTTGTTCCATTAGGTCACGAGGAAGAATTAAGCCCTCATGAAATACTAGAAAGACATGAAAAAGGTAGTAAATATTCTCATCTAGTTTCAGTATATGATAAGTATCCTCTAATAATTGACAAAAACAATGATATACTATCCATGCCCCCAATAATTAATGGTGAATTAACAAAACTAACTGAAGATACTAAAAATATTTTAGTGGATGTTACAGGAACTGATAAGGAAGCTGTTAAACAAACATTGAATATTATATCTAGTTCATTTGGAGAAGTTGGAGGAAAGATAAAAAGTTTAGATCTTATATATTCTGATAAAACAGAAACTACTCCTGATTTAAGTCCAAAAAAGAGAAATTTAAGAATTTCAACTGTGAATGAATTAACTGGACTAAGTCTTAATGGTGAAAAAATAGCTAAATTACTTTTAAAAGCAAGAATGAAAGCTAAATTATTAAATGATAAAGAATTAGAAGTTGAAATTCCTTCTTATAGGGTGGATATTCTCCATGAAGTTGATTTAGTTGAGAATGTAGCTATTCAATATTGTATTAAAAAATTTGATGGGGAGCTTCCTGATGTAGCAACAATAGCTTATGAAAATAATTGGTTTAAATCAGATAAAAAGATTCAAGAAGTGATGGTTGGTTTAGGTTTTCAAGAAGTAATGAGTTTAATGCTAACAAGTGAAGAAAGCCATTATGAAAAAATGAAGCAAATAGAAGATGAACATGTTGAAGTAGCTAAACCTATTACAATTGATAGAACTATGATTAGAAAAAGTTTAATTAATAGTTTGATGGAATTTTTAGAAGATAATAAACATGAAGATCTTCCTCAAAAAATCTTTGAAATTGGGGATGTTTTATACATTGATAAAACTAAAGAAACAAATATTAACACGATGAAAAAAGTAGCTGGAGCTATAAGTCATTCAACAGCTAATTTTACTGAAATAAAATCTACAGTAGCTACTTTACTCGCTAATTTAGGATATGAAATGTCAATCCAATCAAGTGATAATCCAACTTTTATTAAAGGAAGAGTAGCTAATGTTAGTGGGAAGTCAGCTAATGGAAAGATAAATGGTTTCTTTGGAGAAGTATCTCCTGAAGTTATAACTAATTTTGACTTAGAATATCCTGTAATAGCTTTTGAACTAACATTTTAACATTTTTTTTTTTTTAAGGAGATTTTCCATAATTTGGTTAGATGATTATATTATCCTTATTTTTCTATTTAACATATTATTTACCTTATGTTTTCTATTTCCCATCATTTTCGACATTTTTCTTTTTCTTTTTCATTTTCATTATCCTTGTAAACATTCTTATTTTTAATTATAATTTTTATTATCTGTATTTTTAATAATTAATATATTTTAAATATTTTATAACTACATTCATTTAAGTAAATAAAATTGATTATATGCTATTTGAAGAATTTATAAAAAGATTATTTTTATAAAATTTTTTAAAATATGAAACACTCTTAAATCTGAAAATTTTAAAAGTTCAAAATGATAAAATAATAAAAAACCCTGTTTTGAAAATTAAATCTTCAAAAAATAAGTTTTTTAATAAATAGCTAATTTTAATACCTTTTTGATTATTCTAGCTCTTAACTATTTATAACTCCTTTTTTCATGTTATCTCATTTTTTGTAATCTATATTTAACATTAACATGTCTATATTTTCACTATTCAAAGTTTTTCAATAAAGTATAAATATTAGTATATTCATACATTGGATTATCCAAGTATGGAGGTATAGGGATAATATGTATTTTTCAGGCAACCACTCAGGAAAAGGAAGATATATATGTACAGATTGTTGTAAACCATTATATTTAGAAGACAATTTTGATATAATGCCTTTTTGCTCTGAATGTGGAAATCAGCAATTTATAGCTAGATAAAAATGAAATTTCAAAGGATATTTTAAATAAAGCTTTGATATTTGAAAAAAAGAATAAGTGTGTTAATGCATTATTTAATTAAGTGTGTTAATGCATGATTTAAAATTTAGTGTATTAACACATAATTTAATATGTTTTCAAGACACTTAGAAAACCAATGTTATCAACTTAAGATTTTTTCATTTGTTTTTTATAAAAATCATTATTTATTTAATGAAATTGATTAAAATAAATTTAAACTTTAAAATTTTCAAAATCGAAGATTTTACAAAGTTAAAGAATTTTTTCTTAAATTGATAGCATTGAGTTTTATAATCTTTGAAAAAAAATATTTTAATTATTCATTTAGTAAAATATTTATTAATTTTTTTTTAAATCAATTGTTAATTCTTTTAATATTTAAAATAAACATTGAATTTTATATAATTAATAAAATAAAAATTTTAATTATTTTAATTAATAAAATAAAGGAATAAAATAATTTTTCAAACTGTCATTACTTAAAAACTTTATTTCTTAAACTATAAGCTATTAAGTTTTACATTTATTAAAAAAGTTAGATGAAAATTTAAAATTAAAAAAATAGAAATAAACTTCAATGTAGGAGTAAAATTCTCCAAATGAGAAATAAAAAATTACAAACTAATATAATTAGCTTATAATTTTTGTAAATTGTATTATAAAAGAAACATTGTTAACTTTAAGATGTATTTATAATAACAATGAAAATAACCATTTTATGATAAATAGATGTATCTCCTCATTGATAAGTTAACATCCTCAAAAAATATTTATTAATCACCAATAATGGTCAATTCAATGGTTCTATTATTTCTTGGTCCATCTAATTCAATGAAAAAAACAGATTGCCATGTGCCAATAGCTAATTTTTTATCATTAATTGGAATAGATTCACTTGAACCTAAGAAAAAAGATTTTAAATGAGAATCAGCATTATTATCAATTATGTCGTGTTTATAGCTATTGTCATTTGGAATTATATCATTTAAACTTCTTTCAAAATCTAATAAAAGACCTTTTTCATTTTCATTAACAATAATAGCTGAAGTTGAATGTTTTGAAAATATATTAATAATTCCTCTGTTAATCGTGTTTTCATCAATAACCGATTGGATTTTTGATGTGATATCTATTATTTCGAATCTTTTTGATGAATTTATTGTAATTTTATCTTTAAAAATCATTGTAAACCCAACTTAATGATTATTCTAATGAAAAAAAATTATAAAAGTTTATTTTTCTTGTTTTCAAATTCTTCTGGAGTTATTACTCCTATTTCTTTTAATTCATGCCATTTCATCAATTCATCAGCATTAGAACAAGTTGTTTTATCCTCTTTTTTAATATTTTTCACATGAAATATTTTTTCTTGATTAATTTTTTCCATTAATTTATCATAAAAATCTTTTAAATTTTTATTTTTTTTCCTATTTATTAATTTAAAAATGAATCCTTTAGTAAATATTTGTATATATTCGTATTGGGGGTTTTCCTTTTCATATGTAGCAGATAAAATATCTAAGTATAATATTTTATTTTCACCACAGAAGTTTTTACTAACTGGCTTTTTTTTCTCAATAAGAACTGTATTATCTTCAAGCAGTGCATTACAGTAAAATTCTTTATCTTTGCTATTTGGAAAGTCTTTTTTTATTTCTTGAATATAACCTTCAAACTTCAATTTTTTTATTTCTAATTCTTCTTTTATTTGTGATTCTTTTTTAAGCACTTCTAATTCCTTTTTTAGTAATTCGTGCTTTTTTAATTCTTCATTATCATGTGAAAATTTAGTAGCTAAATCATCGAAAGTTTTTTGAATCGCATCAAGAGACCCTCCATCTTTCCAAACAGAGAAAACTGTGCTTTTTATAGCTAATTTATAAATATCTAAAACATCTAAAGAATTTAAGTTTTTACTAAATGAAGTCTCCAATCCAACTAACTCATCTACCAATTTTTCTTTCATATTTTCCTCTTTGTATTCTTCCTCTTCAAAACTAATAGAAGTTTGAGTTTCTGGGGTTTTTTCTTCTTTAAAACTCTTGGAATGTGTGTCTAGAGTTTTTTCTTCTAAGTTTTTGGAAGTTTGAGTATCTGGAGTTTTTTTCTCTTCAAAGCTTTTGGAATGTGTGTCTGGAGTTTTTTCTTCTAAATTTTTGGAAGATTGAGAGTTTGGAGTTTTTTCTTCTAAGCTTTTGGAAGTTTGAGTGTCTGGATTTTCATATTCATTTTTTTCTGACTTTCTAAACTTTTTATTTAATGTTTCATTAAAAAATCTATTACTTTTTTTTGTAAATGTTTTATTAGAAGGAGTATTATTATTTTTATTAAATATCCTATTTAAAGATCCGTTATTATTGTTCTGAACAGATTCAAATCTAGCTTTTTCCTTCCACCAATTTAAAACATTATTTTTTATATCTGCATTGTGAATAAAGTTAAAGTCTATCTTTTTAATCTCTTTTTTTATTTTCATTCCAAATTCAGGTAAATTTTTAGAAAATTTATTATCCTCAACACTTTTTTTTTCTAAAGCAATAGCTTTTTGAATCTGAGTATAATATGTCCCTTCTATCTCTTCACATGATGCACCATTTACCCAAACTTTTTTAACAATACTTTTTATCTCACGTTGCTTGTCCAATGGAGCATCTTCTCTAACTTTTCCTTCAATTTGCATCCCTATTCCTACTAATTCATCTACTAATTTTTCTTCAGGTGTTTGTTCTTCTCTGCTTGATGATTCCATTTTTTCACCATATAAGGATAAAAATTTTTATTATAAAATAAAACTTTAAAATTAGCTAAACAATTAATAAAGCATGCAAAATAATTAGCTAAAATAAAGGCAAAAGTCATGTTGATTCTCAAATTAATATCAAAAATTAAATAAAAAAAACAAGAACCTAATAATTTTGAAAAAATATTAACAAAAATAAATAAATTTGTTTCTCTCTTAAATCATTAAAGAATATAATTAAAAAATTATTTTTTTGAAAATATATTAACAAGATTAATTAAATTTATTCCCCTTAAATCATTAAAGAATATTATTAAAAAATTATTTTTTTGAAAATATATTAACAAGATTAATTAAATTTATTCCCCTTAAATCATTAAAGAATATTATTAAAATTATTATTTTGAAATAATATTAATCAAATTAGTTAAGTTTATTCTGCTTAAATTATTAAAGAATAAAATTAAAAAAATAACTATTTGAAATAATATTAATCAAATTAGTTTAAATTGTTCTGCTTAAATTATTTTATTCGTGATTTTATACTCCAAAAGATTTCATTAAAAGAGCCATATTAACATATCCTGCCCGGAATATTTCACCAGTTCTTAAATCATTTATAACTACTTCAGCAGGTGCAAACATTCCTTTATCTATTTTGTAGAAATCAAATTCAGCTTCTTTAAATACATCGAAGAAAGGTTTTCCATATCCATCAGCTGCAGATGAAGGTAAATTTTCAGCTAATGATTTAATGTCATCGCCTTCCTCTGATTCAATATAATAATATGTTCTTCCACCAAATAAAACTGCGTCATTTGTTTTACCCATAGCTTTCAATCCATCAGGATCTATAGGAGCAATTGGAGCTATACCTGCAGCATATTTAACCTTTGTAACATCAAAATCAAGAGCTTCTAACATTTTATAAGTTCCATTTTCAACAACCCTTCCAGCTATTTGAATAGAGCCAACAAGAGAAGAGGTAGGAGCTACAAGTAAATAAACATTAGCTATGTCCACACCACAGTCATTAGCTATAGCTTCTGCAACATCCTCTCCAGGTAAATTATCAGATTCTAAAGTTAATATTGCTATATCAGCATCATCTTCATATCCAATCTCTTCATAAGTTTCAGCAGGTTTTTTAGCTAATGCTCTTGCTGGACCAGACCCTAATGCAAAAAAGTCTCCAACAGATACAGACCAACCTGCTTTTTGAGCACCAAGAGTTGAAATAGCTGGAAAATCAGTTTTAATTTTTACAGAAGGTAATGCAAATGATTCAGACAAATCTCCTGGAATTGAAATACCAACTTCTGCTAATCCTCCAAGACAAATTTTTGTATAAAGTTCACCAGCTTTCAAACTTCCAGTTACATCCACACCACAGTCAATAATAGTTGCACCATTATTAAGCTTGGATATAGCTATGTTAAGTTTGTCTGCTTTTTCAATCATTAAATCCACAGTTTTTTTTGCTTCTAAATTAACACTAAGCATAATTTTACCTCAAAATCACTAAATCAATTTTTAGTTATATTAAATAAAAATATTTATTATCATACATAAAGATTCGATATTATAATTAAATCCTTATTTATAACATAATATAATATTATTAATTTTCAATATATTTAAATTTTACAATCAAAAAAGCAAAAAATAAAAAAACCACAAGTTTTTGACATTCAATAAGTAGAATAAAGTAAAAAATAGCTAAAGTAAATTTTCAACTTATTAATATATGATTCAAGAAAAAACAATCTTATATTTTATGTTCATTTTTTTTTAAAAAGAAATGGTTAATTTAATCATCCATAGTATTTCCAAATTTTATGAAAGATTTTCATGTTTTTATTCTTAAAGATATAATTTTTGCCAAATATTATTTGGTATAAGTCAATTAAAGTTAAATTTATTATAAAAATATTATTATTTTGTTAAATAAAAGATTTTACACAGATTAGAAGATTGGAAATTTTCTAAGATTAAAGTTCTAGAAATAAAGCTTATAAGAATGATAATTTTTTAAATTATTATATTCTTTTTTTATTATTTTTTTTATTATTAATTAAATGAGTTATTATTTGTGTTTTATTTATAATATTAATATTGATGATTTTTTTTTTTTTTTTTTTTTTTTATTATTTTTTGTTTTTTTTTTTTTTTTTTTTTTTTTTTTTTTTTTTTTTTTTTTTTTTTCTTTTTTTTTTTTTTTTTT
>Ga0099364_10007046_pt1 | contig 16181 bp, 9 predicted proteins | sample TergutTh196P3_FD_73070 | JGI IMG/M metagenome (GOLD analysis project Ga0099364, IMG submission 73070) | Microcerotermes parvus P3 segment gut microbial communities from Pointe-Noire, Republic of the Congo - Th196 P3 | ecosystem: Host-associated > Arthropoda: Insects > Digestive system > Gut ...
TGCCCCAAAGGTATTCTCTTTGCTGTTTTCATTGAAATAAATGATTAATGATTAATGATTAATGATTAATGGGTGAATTTTCATTATTGCTTGGGTGTGATTAAAATAACATGACTGTTTCATTGAAATAAAATTTTCACAAAAGTAGTTGTTTTTTTTCATTTTCCAAAAGCTTGAATGAAAAAAAAATCTGAAAACTGAAAACTGAAAACTGAAATCTGAAATCTGAAAACTAAAATCTGAAAACTGAAAACTGAAAACTGAAAACTATTCCCTATATTTGCAGCGTCAAAACTATAATTTTATTCAACATGATGAAAAATACGAATCAATACAAATGGTCTTATTTGTTACTAATCACGTTTGTATCGGCTATGGGCGGATTCCTCTTCGGTTATGATTTTGTCGTTATCGGGGGGGCAAAAATCTTTTACGAACCGTTTTTCGGGATAACCGATTCGGTTGTTTTACGCGGGTGGGCGATGAGCAGCGCCCTCGTCGGATGCCTTACAGGCGCATTATTAGCCGGTGTCTGGAGCGACCGTTACGGACGCAAAAAGATACTAATCCTTGCATCGATACTTTTTACCGTTTCCGCTTATGGAACCGGTATGGTCAACAGTTTTACGTGGCTTATTATCTGGCGTATCATAAGCGGGTTCGGGATAGGTATCGCATCCAACATCTCGCCTGTCTACATAGCTGAAGTCTCGCCCGCTCCGGTGAGGGGACGGTTTGTTTCGCTCAATCAGCTGACAATAGTTTTAGGCATACTCACCGCTCAACTTGTCAACTGGCAGATAGGCGATCATTTCATGCCCGACAAGACGACGCTCCCGGTCGAAAGCATCGAGTGGGCTTGGCGTTGGATGTTCTGGGCGGGGATGGTTCCTGCCGGATTGTTTTTCATCTTATCCCTTATCATTCCCGAAAGTCCGCGATGGCTTGCGGTAAACAGGAAACGGGAGGCTGCCCGGAAAGTATTCACCCGCATCGGCGACGAAAGATATGCCGAAAACGAATTGGCGGCTATCGATACGCTTTATGGCGTGAAGGAAAAGAATAATTGGAGCGCCCTGTTCAAGCCCAATGTACGTAAAGTGCTCATTATCGGTATCGTATTAGCTGTCTTCCAGCAATGGTGCGGTATCAACGTCATTTTTAATTATGCGCATGAAATATTTTCAGCCGCCGGTTATACGGTTTCGGACGTCCTGATGAACATTGTCGTCACCGGTGTGACAAATGTGATTTTCACCTTCGTAGCTATCTTCACCGTCGACCGTTGGGGACGGAAAGCGCTCATGTATGTAGGGTCTATCGGGTTGGCGATCATCTACTTAGTATTAGGCGCCGGTTATTATCTACAGGTAAGCGGATGGCCTATGTTAGTATTAGTCATCATGGCGATAGCTTGTTTTGCCATGTCGCTCGGCCCGGTGATATGGGTCGTCCTGTCGGAAATATTCCCTGTAAAAATCCGCGGCGTCGCCATGGCGGTCGCAACCTTCTTCCTCTGGGCGGCATGTTTTGTTCTGACATACACCTTTCCCATACTCAACAAATACATGGGGGCGTCGGGCGCTTTCTGGCTATACAGCGCAATTTGCATCGCCGGATTCTTATTCATCCGCAGCCGTCTTCCCGAAACAAAAGGCAAGTCACTGGAACAGTTGGAAAAAGAACTGACACAACCTATAAAGTAAAGATTAGTTAATAATAAGTTTATCAATAAGGAATGTATTTCCGGTTTGTATTCGGATCAGATAGATACCCGGCTTCAGGTTTGAAAGGTCGGCCTGACCGTCTGCGAACGATTGGGTTAACAGCGCCCTTCCTGCCAAATCATAAATGGTACAGACACCTTCAGGCATCGTAAAATAAATTTTGTTCTTAACCGGATTGGGGTAGAAAGCCTGTTTCTTTCCGGCAAAGACCGGTGTGTTAAAAGTGGCATCGGTAAGGTGTGAACGGACGAAACGGGTGACTTCCTCACCATAGTCCATGCAGTCGCCGTTTTCTTTTTTGAAAAAATAATTGTGGGGGGCGCCGTCAATTTTGTAATGTATAACCTCATTATCCGGCTCGGGATAGGTGTATTTTTCGACGGTAAAACCATTCGTTGAAGGATAGTACATAATCTGCTCCGTGACAGGGGCGCCGGTCGAATTTGTTTCCCTCCAATAGTCAATCACTTCCATCTTTGGTTTTGCTAATGAGATATTTACCAAATACTGCTCATTCTGCGAGCCGGTATAAGACACTACTTCGTCCGTAATGCTGTGAAAATCGCAAACCGGAATTTTTGTCGTATAATCCATGCCCTCGATATCCAATCCCATCGAGCCGGCAATAGCTATCATTCCGGATAATCGTTCCCCTTTTTCCAAAACATATTGATACGTCATGAACCCGCCCATCGATGTGCCCAGAACGAAGATATTTTCAACCGGCAATGAGTAATCGGATAGTACTTCGTTTATCGTCAGGTCAATAAACTTTACATCATCCACATCTTTATTCAGCACATCATCAATCAAAACCATTCCAAACAATGCATCCACAGCACGTACTCGCAGTCCGCATCCCCACACCGCATTTAAAGAAATCTGGTTATCCGACACCGAACCGAGAATAGCCGCTTTGAAGTTCACCGTCGGGTCTTGTTCCGGCAATGCCTGTGGGGTTACGATGATCATATTCAAATCATCAGCAATGGGCGATACATTGTATTCTTCGAAAAATTCATTCATCGAACGTCCGAAGCTATGCAGGCAAACCAACACTCCTGCAACTTTTTCCGAAAGCGGATGCGACGGGGTATATACCATATATTCCCGCTCAAACCCGTCAACCCATATCGTTTTCCGCACCGGATTAGCCCAGACGGAAACCGTCGTTATCAACAACAGGGCTATTAGCAAACTTAAAATCCTTTTCATCATTTCAATCAATCTATAAGTTTTTCAATTCATTTCGTTCTTCGTCGCTTAAATTCATTTTATTTCAATTCCTTCTTCATTCGGGATAAGTTGACGTTTCAACTGTTGTATCTCTGAAAAAATTACAGCGTTCATATAGCTAAAATAATTAATTTCAAACGTTTTCATCCGTAGATGTAACTTTTATTGGTGCAAAGATAGTAGTTTATTATCAAAAAGAATTATAATCAGACTAAAAGTTTTATCTTTGCATTGTTTTTTAAACTGTAATTCTATGTAATATGGAAAAAGTCAAATGCCTTATCATAGGCTCAGGGCCTGCCGGATTTACGGCGGCTATTTATGCTTCACGCGCCAACCTGAATCCCGTTTTATACGAAGGAATCCAACCGGGAGGCCAACTCACGACAACTACCGATGTTGAAAATTTTCCGGGCTATCCCGATGGAGTTGACGGTACAGCCATGATGGAAGATTTTCGCAAACAGGCGATTAAGTTCGGCGCAGACATCAGGGCGGGTATTGCGACAGACGCAGACCTTTCCTCCTACCCTGTCAGAATAACTATCGATGGCACAAAAACGCTGGAAGCCGAAAGTCTGATTATTGCAACCGGTGCATCGGCTAAATATTTAGGCCTCCCTGACGAGCAAAAATATGCAGGGATGGGCGTGTCGGCCTGCGCTACCTGCGACGGTTTTTTCTATCGCAAAAAAAAGGTCGCCGTCGTGGGAGGCGGTGATACGGCTTGCGAAGAAGCGCTCTACCTTTCAACGCTTGCTAATCAGGTATATATGATTGTACGCAAACCCTTCCTCCGGGCTTCCGAAATCATGCAAAAGAAGGTGATGGGTACCCCAAACATTCAAGTATTATTTGAACACAATGCTATCGGACTTTTTGGCGAAAATGGCGTCGAAGGTGCGCATCTTGTCAGACGACTGGGCGAAGCCGATGAAGAAAAGGTCGACATAGCCATTGACGGATTTTTCTTGGCTATCGGCCACACACCTAACAGCAAGTTGTTTAAAGACTGGTTGCCAACCGATGATAACGGCTATATCCTCACTGAAAACGGTTCGTCACGAACCCGGATCCCTGGTGTATTTGTAGCCGGCGATGTAGCCGACCCCGTTTACCGACAGGCCGTCACCGCAGCAGCAAGCGGATGTAAAGCCGCCCTCGACGCCGAAAAATACCTGCGACATTCCTGATGACAAGTCCCGTCCTAATTCATAATTAAAAATTAACCTTCTCGTATCGGATAAGCAGCGAGTTCACCTTTTCCACCCTTCTTTCGATTGCGCTTCTGAAAGCGGCTTCTAATATCTGTGTGATCGTAATGACATGGGATGCTGCTGTTGATGATGTTTTTCCTAATCGGAGTGTTTCATATATCTCATCATAGAAACCGGAATAATTGCCTCTTTCCGTTTCTATTTTTTCTCGGGAATGGGTTGTATGCAGGATACCCCATTGCGATTCTTCTTCTTTGCCCCAATCGGCTATCAAAGGTGAAACGCCGGCTTTTAGCATTTCTTCCTGCGGGTCGATGCCATATTTGACAAATGAGCCTTCCGTGCCGTGAATATAATAGCGGGGCGTTTCTTCCATGACCAAAAAACTGGCGCGCAAAGAGACTTTTACGTGCGGGTAAAGTAGATGAATATGATAATAGTCATCCACCTCGGTATCTGCTCTTACCTTGTCGATAACAGCAAAAACGGCTTCGGGAACGCCGAACAGTTCAACCGCCTGGTCTACCATGTGCGAACCTAAGTTATACGTTATGCCGACGCGATTATCCGCAATTTCTTTCCAGGTAGACCTGTTGATAAAGTTACGGTAACGCTGATAAGACGAACTAAATTCTACCACTCGTCCCAGAACGCCCGAGTTGATAATTTTTCGTATGGTTAGAAAATCGCCGTCCCAGCGCCTGTTCTGATATACGCAAAGCATCAGCGATTTCTCGTCGGCCAGCGCTATCAACTCTTTTCCTTCATCTACCGTAAAGACCAACGGTTTTTCCACAACGACATGTTTACCTGCCAGGAGCGCTTTTTTCGTTAATTCATAATGGGTTACGTCCGGCGTATTTACAACGGCCAGTTCTACTTCGGGTTCGGCAATCAGTTCATCAAACGACCGTAATATTCGCACATCAGGATATCGCTCTTTCGACAAATTTTTAGTGCGCTCTACGATATATTTCAACTCGAATCCGGGATGAATGGAAAGAAACGGCGCATGAAATAACGAACCCGACATTCCGTAAGACGCAAGACCTGTTACTATTGGTTTCATAATCTCCTTTTCAATTTGATTGTGCAAAGTAAACCTTTTCTTTTGAGAAAACCAAAATATGAAATAAAAAGCATCAACTCAGACTGGGTGCGCGGACGTCCCGTCCGCGCACCCAGTTCTTTATTACATCTTTTTTTACTTGCTTTCAAAAAGGTACTCTCACTCGATTGCGTAAGGCGTAAAGTAAATTTTTTCATCTTTAACACTTGGATAATCTAATCTTTTCATATACTTTTGCACTCAAATCATTCACATTGAAAAAAATTATTATTATCATGAATACAATGTTTACTCAATTAAAAAAATCAATTACGTTCATTATCAGCATTTTATTTTTGTTGACTTCGTGTTATAATCGTCCATTGCTGGAGCAGGGTTTCCTGAATCCGCCCGATTCGGCTCGGCCGGGCGTATACTGGTACTTTATGGACGGCAACCTGTCGAAGGAGGCGATAACAAAAGATTTGGAAGCCATGCGGACGGCAGGGATCGGCTATGTACTCTTTCTGGAAGTTAACGTTGGCGTACCCCGCGGGCCTATTGACTTCCTTAGTGATGAGTGGCAGGATTTGTTCGGATATGCGGTGTCCGAATGTGAGCGGCTGGGAATCAACATGACATTGGGCGTAGGGCCGGGTTGGACCGGTAGCGGCGGTCCATGGGTGGAAGCGCAACAATCCATGCAACATTTAGTATCCGCATCGGTGGAAGTATCGGGTACGGGCAAGCAAATCATTCATTTACCACGACCCATGCCTAAAAGACCTTTTTTTGGCGAGGGAAATTTCACGCCGGAAGTGAAGCAGCAATGGGAAGAATTTTATGAAGACGTAGCTGTTTTGGCATTTCCGGCAGACGCCGCAACGATAGGTATAGATTTTATCGTCGGAAATGAATATTTTCTGATAACGGAAATAGAAGAAAAAGCGCTTTATTACCGAAAACCGTACAGCTCTGTACCAAATGTAAAACAATATTTAACTTTTTCCGAGTCTCAACCAGGCGAAAATGACAACATATTATCAACGTCTCAAACGAATGGATATCCTGTCGATAAGGATAAAATCGTGAACCTGACCGCCCTACTGAAGTCCGACGGATCGTTGGAGTGGGATGTGCCTGCGGGACGCTGGACTGTGATGCGTTTAGGCAGTCGCAATAACGGCGCAGTGACAAGGCCGGCGCCGTTACCGGGCGTGGGTTTGGAATGTGATAAGTTCGATACCATAGCCCTTAACGCTCATTTAGACCAGTTTACGGGGAAGCTGTTCGATCGTATCGGATTCAAGAAAGCGCTCCCGCAAGGCGGATTGCAAATGCTTCATATCGACAGCTGGGAGATGGGTGCGCAAAACTGGACGCCCCGTTTCCGCGAAGAGTTTACACAGCGCAGGGGATAGGACCCGTTACCTTTTTATCCGGTCTATGCCGGAATTATGGTACAGAGCCGCGAAGTTAGCGAACGGTTTCTGTGGGATTTGCGGCAAACAGCGCAGGAATTAGTCAAGGAAAACCATGTCGGACAAGTCAGGCAATATGCCAAACGGTACGGCATGGGAGTGTCGATTGAGCCTTACGATATGAATCCTACAGCCGACCTCGAATTAGCTTCTGCAGCAGATATGCCGATGTGCGAATTTTGGAGTGTCAACTATGGCTATAACACCGCGTTCAGCGCCATGGAAGGCTCGTCGGTGGCGCACCTGATTGGGCAGCCGGTTGTGCCAGCCGAATCATTTACCGCTGCCAATGACGGTTGGCGACAACATCCCGGCTCCATGAAAAACCAGACCGACTGGGCTTTTGCCTCCGGCATCAACCGATTGACATATCACACGTTCCAGCACCAGTATTTAGATGATAATCTGCGACCCGGAATGACGATGGGGCCTTATGGGGTACACTGGGACAGAAATCAGACGTGGTGGCCTATGGCCGACGCCTACCACCGCTATGTTTCGCGCTGCCAGTTTTTATTGCAACAGGGCCGGACGGTCGCCGACATCCTGTACCTTACGCCCGAAGGCGCTCCGCATGTGTTCCGCGCTCCGGCATCGGCGCTCGAAGGCGAAATGCTTGATGCAGGCAGGGGTTATAATTTCCGCAACGAAACTCCCCTACCCGACCGTAAAGGATACAATTTCGACGGATGCCCTCCCAGCCTGCTTTATCAGGCAACGGTCAAAGACGGACAGGTGACTTTCCCCGGCGGCGCATCGTACAAGATATTGGTATTGCCGTGTTTTGAAACTGTAACACCCGAATTACTAAGGAAAATACGCGAGTTGTTGGACAATGGTGCGACCATTGTGGGAGCGCCAGATAATCAATTAGGAATTAAGAATTACGAATTACGATCACCCTCTTTGAGTAATTATCCGGCATGTGATAAAGAGGTGCAGGATTTGGTGAAGTATATTTGGGGTGATGACATAGAGCCCATATCCAACGAAGACAATCCCGGGACAACAATAACCCGGGTCATTTCGGGAAGTGGTAAAGTCGTCTGGCATAAGACTTTATGTGAACAGGCTGACAACTTGTATCCGTCATACGGTTTTACTGCAAACGTGCTGAAAGATATGAATGTTCCTGTCGATTTCGAATCGACGGGGCCTATACGTTACACGCACCGGACAATGGAAGACTGCGATATCTATTTTATATCCAACCGTTCGGATAAGCAGGTAACAGCCGATTGCAGATTCCGTTCCACCGACAGGCGACCCGAACTGTGGGACCCGATGACTGGCGAAATGAGGCTTTTACCGGAGTATCGTGTCGAAGGAAGCCATACGGTTATCCCCATGCTATTTGATGTTTATCAGAGCTATTTTGTAGTTTTCCGCTCCAAAACCACTTTACGGGAAACAACTTCAAAAAAGAATTTTTCAAAAACGGAACAGGTAGCCGTCTTGGATAAACCATGGACGGTATCGTTCGATCCGGCTTGGGGCGGACCTGAAAAAACGACTTTCGATCAACTCACCGACTGGAGTCAACATAATGACCCAGGCATAAAATACTATTCAGGAACCGCCGTTTACAGGGTATCGTTCGACCTGTCTGAGTTGGGTAAAGGCCTCGACTTGGGTAAAAACGGCCCGATTTACCTTGACTTGGGTAAAGTGAAAAATATGGCCAGCATCCGGCTCAATGGGCATGACCTCGGAGTGGTGTGGACGGCGCCATGGCGCGTCGATATAACAAAAGCCGTCAAAGAAAAGGCGAATGAACTCGAAATCGAAGTGATCAACTTATGGCCGAACCGGCTGATTGGTGACGAACAACTGCCTGACGATGGTATCCGTCGCGGGCAATGGCCCGAATGGCTGAAAGAAGGGAAGCCGCGTACAAGCGGAAGATATACCTTCACTACCTACCGTCATTTCACCAAAGATTCACCCTTACTCGAATCGGGGTTGCTGGGGCCTGTTACAATATTGAATAGTATGGCAGAAAACCTTCCGCCGGGATACCCCGACCGCTCATCGAACCTCGACGTCCTGCCGGGTTTTCAAAACCCGCCCTCCGGCTATGGAGAAGTGCCGTTCTGGTGGTGGAGCGGCGACGACCTGGATGTAGCGCGGATGACTGACCAGATACGAAAACTGCACCAGAAAGGCATCAGCGGCGTACAGGTGAATTATTCACACATGGATACACCCGGATGGCTTTCCGATGACGATGAACCAAATATCTTTACCGATAAATGGTGGGAAGTATATGCAAGGATATCCGAAGAATGTGCAAAGCTGAACATGGGTATCGGGATGAGCACCTATACCATCGACTGGCCGCAAGGCGCCCCGAACCTTTTTTATCAGCTTTTTTATCAAAAACCTGAATTAAACGCGCATGAAATGCGGCAGGGTATACATCAAAAAGTCAAAGGAGGTCAAAATATATCACTTGCGTTGACGGTTGAGCCTATCGACGTCGCTGCAAGCACCTGGGCAAATGCAGATGACGCCACGACGATGGCGCCCTTCTTGATAGCCGTATGGGCGTATCCGGTACAAAACGGACATATCAGGCAAGGCGGAATGGATATCACACAGTATGTTCAATCGAACCGACTCGACTGGACAGCGCCCGATGGGGAATGGGAAGTCAGAGAATTCCTGTCGGTAAGGAAACCCGGCTCTATGAATCCGCTACTCGCCGATGCGGGCGAGATTATTATCAAAGGGTTTTATCAACAGTTTCAAGACCATGCGCCCGGTAAGTCATCCAAAGGATTGAACTATTTCTTCAACGATGAACTTCATATCGGTTTGGGGAAATATGCATGGAGCGTCGATTTTGCAGATGAATTCACCAAAAGGAAAGGGTACAACCTGTTTGAAGTCCTGCCGGCTATGTGGGAGGATTTAGGCGACATCACGCCTAAGGTACGCATGGACTACGCCGATGTACGCATGTCGCTAATGGAAGAACGCTATTTCCGTCCTATCTATGAATGGCATACATCACGCGGGATGATTTTCGCCTGCGACCAGTCAAGCCGAGGAATCGATCCGAGCGAGTTTGGCGATTATTTCCGGGCGGTGCGCTGGTATAACGCCCCCGGTCATGATACACCGGGCGGGAGAGCCGACCTGATTAAAGGGAAAGTATCCTCCTCGATTGCCAACCTCTACCAACGTCCCCGCGTATGGCTCGAAGGCTACCACAGTCTGGGATGGGGCGCCACACCGGCACAGTTGATGTTTGCTACCCGCGAAAACTACCTCTACGGCTGTAACCTGCTCTGCCTGCACGGTCTTTATTACTCTACCTACGGCTCATTTTGGGAATGGGCGCCACCATGCTACCATTTCCGGATGCCCTACTGGAACCATATCGATGCGTTCCTTGGTTATTTCGACCGGCTGTCGTACCTGATGAGCCAGGGTCATCAGGTATGCGATGTAGCTATCATTTATCCGGTGGCGCCCTACGAAGCGGAAATGGAAGGTGTCAGAGCGCGTAACACCGCATTTGAATGTGGCCGTAACCTGATGGCGGCAGGTATCAACTTTGAGTTTATCGACCACGAATCGCTTGCCGAAGCGGTAGTCGAAGACGGGTTATTAAAAGTTAAAAACGCCAGCGCCGCTTACAAGGCATTGATATTTCCAAATATGAAAGCCGTTCGCTGGAGTAGCATAGAGAAAGCTGCCGCTTTTGCCGAAGGAGGCGGACATGTGTATGTTGTTGGCTCGCTTCCGGCGGCGTCCGACCGGGCAGGCTTGAATGATACGGAACTGAACAAATTAAATGATATTGCTTTTTCTGATAATCACCGGTTTGCAGATAGCAGGCAAGCAGTGCAGGCTATCGACATGGCTTTTGTGCAGGATGTAAAAGGCGTGGGACAAACCGTTCGCGCACTGCACCGAAAAGCCGGCTATCGCGATGTATACATGGTGATGGATGCAACACCGGGAAGTATCGTTGAATTTAGGGCTAAGGGAGCGGTTGAGTTATGGGACCCCTGGACAGGCGACGTCGCCCCGCTACGCATCACTGCCGAGACATCTACCGGCACACAGGTTGAACTCCCTCTACAGAAATACGAAGCCAATATCGTCGTATTTACACCCGGACAGTTACATGTTAACCCTCCGTTAAACAAGGAAAAAACAGTGAAAGAGATCGAATTGCCGCAGAAATGGACGGTCAGCTTTATTCCAACCATGGACAACAGGTATGGCGATTTCAGGCTGCCGGTAACGGATGACAATAGAATGATCGGCCTTGAAGCCCGCAGTTTCGCATGGAAATTAGACGATGCGGATAGTCAGGCCATGCTTCCCGCAACCGATGACAGCCAGTGGGACAAAAAATTGCATGGTTTCGGCACACAGTTTTACCTGCTGGGACCCATTCCTCCAAATATAACTATTGATTCATTAGAAAACGAGTTAGCGTTATTAACATCAGTCAACCTGTCAGAAGCTGTTTGGATAAACGGAAATGATTATCGCTGGCGGCCTTATGACTTCTCATGGCGCTGGGGCAAGGAAGACAATCCGGGACATCAGGGCTGGCACGGACTGAAACGAACGGTTACCGACGATTTCATTTGTATCGGAAAACCGCAAAACGCCTTAAACGAAACAACTTACATAGAGGAAATAGAAGGAGGCCGTTATTTCCTTTGGAGTACGGCGACCGTCACACAACCTGTGTCTGCCGACATCCTTTACAGCACTGAACCGCCCGCCGACAAAAGTCATACATCCCCCATACTTACGCCGGCTGTCATCTATTTGAATGGTAAACAGGTCATCAACACGACAAATATACAACTTGAAACAGGCCCGAACCCCCTTCTTGTCCGTTATGACAGGGCAGGACGCGGGCACTTGGTTATCAGGCGCAGTGATATACCGACGCCAACCGAAAAACAACCCCTGTCGATGCGTTGGACAAACGACAAGGGGCTGATTCCTTTCGACATCACAGCCGGAAAGCAATCAGCCGAATGGTTTCGTTTTGTGACGGCGCCGGGTACGCGCGCCATCAAGATAAAAGCCTTGGGAAAAGTGGAAGCATGGATAGACGGCGTCAAAATGAAAGCAGAAAAAGACGGTCGCTTCGTGATAACGCAAACCCCTGTAAAAACCGCTAATGTAACACTGCGAACGCCGGCAGAATTAGGCCCGATGTATGAGGCCGCCCTGCGTACGCCTGCGGAATTGCGTCCCTTGTATAAGGCCGAAGTTGCCACCCTGCGTACGCCAGCCAAATTGGGTGCGTTTTTTGGCGGAATATCCGCAAAAATCGCTACAATCCTGCATACGCCTGCTGAATTAGGTGCGAAAAATGAGGCCACTGTCATAGCCCTGCGTATTGTACCGGAAACGCCGGGAATAACCGGCGGCGGCCTGATACCGGAACCAGTAACAATTGAAACATCCGGCAAAGGATTGATAAATTTAGGCGACTGGTCGACTTTCGGCATCCTCAACAATTACTCCGGCGGAGTATGTTATGCAACCGGTATAAATTTAGATGCATTAGAAAAAAGCGCTCAAGCCATCATCGATTTAGGCGATGTCGCCGGCACCGCCGAGGTGACAATCAATGGCCGAAAAGCAGGCATAAGGGTTGCACCCCCATGGCAATTAGATATTACCTCCTGCCTCAAAAAAGGCGACAACCGCATCGAGGTTTTAGTATATAACACATTAGCAAACCATTACCAAACCATCCCCTCCCGATATCGCGGCGATCCTGTTTCCGGACTTCTTGGCCCTGTAAAAATTATTATTACAAATTAATATATGAACAGAGAACAACAACGGGCGGAACTGCACCGCACCATCTGGAGAATTGCCAACGACCTTCGCGGCGCGGTTGATGGCTGGGATTTTAAACAATACGTACTCGGGTTTTTGTTTTACCGCTTTATCAGTGAGAATATTACAAATTACCTGAACGAAAAAACCCGATTGGCAATAGGTGATAACAGTTTCGATTATGCCTGCCTGTCGGACGAAATGGCTAAAAATGCCCGCCATTCTACTACCGAAGAAAAGGGTTTCTACATCCTTCCATCCGAACTTTTTGAAAATGTGCGTTTGAAAGCAAAAAACGACCAAAACCTGAACGAAACGCTTGAAAAAGTCTTCAAACATATCGAAAGTTCGGCCATGGGTTTCGACAGCGAAAACGCCTTGAAAGGATTGTTTGACGATGTAGATGTAAACTCAAATAAACTCGGCGCCACAGTTACGAAACGCAACGAACTGCTTGCAAAAATTCTCGAATCGATTGGCGAGTTGGGTTTGGGTAATTTTCAAGATAATTCGATTGACGCCTTTGGCGATGCCTACGAGTTTTTGATGACAATGTACGCCAGTAATGCAGGAAAATCGGGCGGTGAATTTTATACGCCGCAGGAAGTGTCCGAATTGCTCACCAAACTAACGCTTATCGGCAAAACCCGCGTGAACAAAGTATATGACCCAGCTTGCGGCAGCGGCTCATTGCTGCTGAACTTCGCTAAAATTCTTGGTAAGGAAAATATACGAAAGGGTTTTTACGGGCAGGAAATCAACCTTACCACCTATAACCTTTGCCGTATCAACATGTTTCTGCACGACATCAATTTTGAGAAATTTGATATAGCGCTCGGCGACACACTAATTGACCCGCAACATTGGGACGACGAGCCTTTTGAAGCCATTGTCAGCAATCCGCCTTATTCTACCAAATGGGCGGGCGATGATAATCCGTTGTTGATAAACGACCCGCGCTTTTCTGCCGCCGGTGTGCTGGCGCCAAAAAGCAAGGCCGACCTTGCTTTTACGATGCACATGCTTTCCTGGCTTGCTACGGATGGTACGGCGGCGATTGTAGAGTTCCCGGGTGTACTTTACCGTGGCGGCGCAGAACAGAAAATTCGCAAATACCTGATTGACAACAACTACATTGACACAGTCATTCAACTGCCCGCCAATCTCTTCTTTGGAACAAGCATAGCCACCTGCATCATCGTCCTCAAAAAATCGAAAACCGACAACGCTACGCTTTTTATTGACGCCTCGAATGAAAGCGTACATAGCGGCAACAAAGAAAAACTGTCGGACGAAAATATCGCAAAAATTGTTACTGCCTACATGGAGCGAACAAACAAAGCGCACTTTGCCCACCTCGTTCCAAATGCTGACATTTCCGCCAACGACTACAACATAGCCGTTTCATCATACGTAGCGCAGGAAGATACGCGCGAAATCATCGACATTACTGAACTCAATGCACGCATCGCCGAAACCGTTAAACGTCAAAACGAATTACGCCAAGCGATAGATGAAATAATTAACGATTTGGAAGGAGGAAATGAATAAAGAACTTCAATTTTTGATTTACAGTACACCGCTGGAAGATGTGAAAATAGACGTGGTTGTGCAAGACGAAACAGTATGGCTTACACAAAAAGCGATGTCAGCGCTTTTTGATGTGCAAGTGCCTGCAATTAGCAAGCACTTGGCAAACATTTACGAAGAAGGAGAGTTAGAAAAAGACCCAACTATTTCCATTTTGGAAATAGTTCAAACGGAAGGGAGCAGAAATATCACGAGAAAAGTCGAGTTTTACAACTTAGACGCTATTATTTCAGTCGGTTACCGCGTAAACTCTGCCAAAGCTACCCAATTTAGAATTTGGGCGACAAAAACACTCAAAGAGTTTATTATCAAAGGATTTGTACTTGACGATGAACGCCTGAAACAAGGGAAAACCACTTTTGGCGTTGATTATTTTCGCGAACTTTTAGAGCGTATTCGTTCCATTCGCGCAAGTGAGCGACGCATTTATCAGCAAATTACAGATATTTTTGCCGAATGTTGCATTGATTACGACCGTAATTCGCCCGTTACAAATGACTTTTACGCCATGGTACAAAACAAATTCCATTACGCCATTACTGGGCAAACGGCTGCCGAGATTATTTATACCAAAGCCGACCGTAATGCCGAAAATATGGGTCTTGCCACTTGGAAAAATTCTCCCGATGGCAGAATTTTGAAATCAGATGTTACGGTAGCGAAAAACTATCTGCCCGAAAATGAAATACGCCGTTTGGAACGAGCCGTAACAGGCTATTTTGACTATATTGAAGATTTGGTTGAAAATGAAAATACATTTACAATGCAGCAATTTGCCCAAAGTGTAAATGAATTTCTGCATTTCCGAAAGTTCAAAATTTTGCAAGACAAAGGCAAAATCTCAAAAACCAAAGCAGACAACAAAGCCGAAACAGAATATAACGAGTTCAACAAAACACAAACCATCATTTCTGATTTCGACAAAGAAATCAAAAAATTAAAGCAAAAAGGAGGCGAACAATGAACAAAAAACTTATGACCGAACTTTGCCCGCAGGGGGTGGAGTTTAAAAAATTGGGGGAGGTATGCAATATTTCTCGTGGACGAGTTATTTCAAAAGAATACTTAAAAGAAAATGAAGGTGATTTCCCTGTTTATTCATCTCAAACTGCTGATAATGGAGTTATAGGGAAAATACAAACTTATGATTATGAAGGAGAATATTTAACATGGACAACTGATGGCGCACATGCAGGCACAGTTTTTTATCGCAATGAAAAATTTAGTATTACAAATGTTTGTGGACTATTAAAATTGAAAACAAATACTATTTTGGCGAAATTCGTTTATTATGTTTTATGTATAGTGATGAAGAACTATGTTAGTTCAGGAATGGGAAACCCAAAACTGATGAGTAATGTAGTTGAAAAAATTCAAATCCCAATCCCCCCGTTCCCTATCCAACAAGCAATCGTCAATATATTGGATAAATTTACAGCCTTAGAGGCAGAGTTAGAAGCAGAGTTAGAGGCAAGGAAGATGCAATATGAGCATTACTGCTGTAAGTTGCTTTCTTTTAGCGAAATAGGCGAGGTGGATGTAAAATGGTCTACACTCAACGAAATATGTATATTTGAATATGGCAAACCTTTAAAAGAAGCAGAAAGAATGGGAGGAGATTATCCAGTTTTAGGTTCTAACGGAATTGTTGGTTATCATAATGATTTTTTCGTGAATGCACCTTGTATTATTATTGGTAGAAAAGGAAGTGCGGGAGCAATTAATTGGGTAGAAAAAAATTGTTATCCAATAGATACAGCATTTTATGTTAATCTTAAAAACAATGAAGTGAATTTGAAATATTTGTATTATTATCTTGAAAAAGATGGATTAACACCTGAAAAACAAGTGGGGGGAGTTCCGGGATTGAATAGAAATGATGCATATTCAAAAAAAATCCCCATCCCCTCTCTTGAAGAGCAAGCCCGCATCGTAGCCATATTGGATAAATTCGACAGTTTGGTAAACGACATAAGCGAAGGGTTGCCCGCCGAAATCAAAATGCGGCATCAACAGTATGAGTTTTATAGGAATAAATTGCTTACCTTTAAGT
>Ga0099364_10007047_pt1 | contig 16181 bp, 7 predicted proteins | sample TergutTh196P3_FD_73070 | JGI IMG/M metagenome (GOLD analysis project Ga0099364, IMG submission 73070) | Microcerotermes parvus P3 segment gut microbial communities from Pointe-Noire, Republic of the Congo - Th196 P3 | ecosystem: Host-associated > Arthropoda: Insects > Digestive system > Gut ...
ATGCGTCGAGTATTTTTATCGCGGGAATGCACGGCGGAGCGAAGCAGTATCCGCTTTCCGTTTCGGCAACGGCAACCCGGACGATCTTTCCGAAAGACCTCGACACAGAACCCGTTGACCGCGACGCCGACGACCACGTCCATTGCGTCTTCGACTACGCCGCTATCGGTTACGATAAAGACGACGAACTCGGCAAACAGCGGAAGATCACCGTGGCGTATTCGTCGATCAACGGCAACGGCTTCGGCGGTTACGGCGAGACCGTTTTCGGGACTCGCGGTACGCTCGTTCTTGAAACGGAAAAGGAGGCGATGCTGTTCCGTGGTAATGCCGTAACAGAAAAGGTAAAAATCACGCAAAAAACAAGGGGCAGGGAGAAATACTTGGACATCGACCTCTCGAGCGACGGCGATCCTCTTTCGGCGGCGATTGCGTTACAAGCAACCTACGGCGATGTGAGTCGGGGTTATTGCGAACAGATGGAGCATTGGGCGTACTGTATTCGGGAGAATCCGGATGCGGATACGTCGAAGCCGATGCCGCGTTGCTATCCAGCGGTCGCTTTGGCCGATGCCGTGATTTCATTGGTAACGAACATTGCCGCTGCACGGGGTGAGACCATTGAGTTCGATCCGGCTTGGTTCGATTACAAGAAGGACGAAACGCCCGAAGAGAAGTTTGCCGAAACGGACGAAGATAAAAAGCACTTCACGCCGAACCTTGAACGGTACAGTTAGCCGCGTCGCCCTGCGGCACGCTAAGGGTTGAAAAAGTTTTTCCAAGCGAGGAAAACCAAGCTTGAAACAGCTTTTCCAACCCCTTCTGTCGATGGCACTGTTCGGCATAATGTCCCTCTCCGCTTCCGCTATCGACGTGAACTTCACGCTCAAACCGGAACAGGAATTGAACCGAATCGACAAGAAAATCTATTTGAACGTTGCGGCGATGTTGTAGAGATGACGGTGCCAGCGTTGTTTGTGTGAATGTACCACACGTTGCCGCCCGGCGGTCGGCAACCTACCTCTTGCCAACAAAACTTTGACCCTCCCGTATCCCATACCATCGTTATGGGGGAATTACATTGTATCGAAAAACAAGGTACAATATGATAACGAAAGGAGGATACCATGTTTCTTCGTTCCATTGCTCTTGTACTGTTCCTCGGCCTCGCGACGCCGCTTCTCGTTGCACAAAATCGCCCCGTGTTGTTGGACGACGAAGCCGGGAATATTGAAAAAAAAGACGAAAAGACCGAAAAGGTCAATCCGTTCTTCGACCGGCTCGTTTTGCCGGATCGTAATCTTCAGCGGCGACGTGACCAAGCGGAACGGCTCATTCAGGCTGAACGTTACGCCGAAGCGGGCCAACTGCTCGGTGCGATCCTCGAAAGCCAATCCGATTTCCTCTTGCCGCTGCCGCCGGACGCCACCGCAAGGACGACTTCGCAAACTTTCGGCGGCGAGATTCTGCGAGAAATCGAGAAACTGCCCGAAATCGGACGGAATTCCTATAAACTGCAATACGAAACCCTCGCTCGGCGGCTCCTGACCGACGCCGTTGAACGTGGGTCCCTTGAGGGCATCCAAGTCGTTGCCCAAAACTATTTTCTGACCCCGGCTGGCGTCGACGCAACGTTTCTGCTCGGTATGGCCCAGTTCGAACAAGGCGCAACCGGCTCCGCAATGTTCTCGCTCCGTAAACTCCAGCGCAGGGGAGTGAATACCGACGCCCTTGAACCGACGTTGAGTCTCACGTTGGCAACCTGCCAACTCCGGCTCGGAATGGACGCCGCCGCCAAGGAAACGCTCGAAAGGTTCATGAAACGCTTTCCGAGGCCGGCAATTCTTCTCGGCGACAACGAACCGTGGACGCCGCAGGACGCCGACGAACTGTTCGAAAGGTTGCGCAAAAGTCAGGGAACGCCGCGTTCGCTTGCCGATTGGCTCGAACGATCCGGCTGGTTGCTCAGTTTCGGAAGCTCGACGCAAAATCCCTCGACGCTGACCGAGAAGCCGCTGCTCGAATTGCTTTGGCAGATTCCGACACTCACGCGGGCCGACAGTAATTCCGAGGGACGACTTCTCCAAATGATGGTTCAGCGGAGCGGCGACGTGTATCTCCCCGCCGGGCGACCACTCGTCATCGACCAGCGCTTGATCTTGCGGGGAATGTACGAAACGGCGGCCATCGATGTTCGAACCGGCAAACGACTCTGGCGCAGCGGCGACGCCGATTACCGTGTACCGACGGGCGTTTCTACGACGTTTGGGAACCATTGGGGAATGGTTTACGGCGGATACGCCCCAACATCGCGGTTCTCGCTCCGAATTCTCTTTTGGCACGACAGAATCGCCCACGGAATGAGCAGCGACGGAAAACGGCTCTTTACCATCGAGGGACTCGAATTGTTGCCTTACGGTCAAAATATGGGATTTGGCGGCGGCGGGCCACGTATTCAGATTGGAAATAAGCCGGTCGAAGACCCACGTGCGCGACCCGGCAACTCAATTGTTGCGAGAGACGTTCAAACCGGCCAGGTTCTTTGGCGGATCGGAAAATACTCACTCGTCCAAAAAATACTCGATCAGCACGCCAAGGAACTTGAGGAACTGAACAAACCGAAAAGCGAACTTCCCGACGATGACGCCAAGACTCCGGTTGCCGAATCCGCCGATTCGATTACCGACGAGGAACGATTTATCGGCGAAACCTGGTTTCTGGGACCGCCGCTGCCGCTTTATGGACGCTTGAACGTCATCGGAGAGAACGCCGGCGTTATGCGTCTGTTCGTCCTTGACGCCCGGAGCGGTAAGGTTATTCGCCAACAACCGCTGGTTCAAGCACCGCTTCCGTTTGAAAACGATTATCTGAGACGTTATTACGGACTGACTCCCTCCGCCGCCAACGGTATCCTGTACTGTCCCACCGGTCTCGGAATGGTCGTCGCACTCGACGCCACCACCGCCGCACCGCTTTGGTGTTTCAGCTATCTCTCGCCACCCAAAGATGATCCGAACAACCGGAATAACTTCCAAAACATGCGATTCCCTTTCGGTTACAACGCAACAAATGAGGAGTTTCGCAATATGTTTGCCCAAACCGGTTGGCAGTTTCCCAGCCTGATGATCGACGGCAACCGACTTCTCGTCGCGCCGCCGGATGTTCCCGCCCTGTATTGCCTCGACGCCATCACCGGCGAACTGCTCTGGCAGAAAGACCAGAAGGATAATCTGAAACGGTTGGACGCGCTGTACGTTGCTTGTATTCGGAACAACAAGGCTTATATCGTCACGCCGGTTTCCATGCTCGCCCTGTCGATGGAAACCGGTGAATCCCTCTGGAAGTATACGTTGACAGGTGTTTCGTCCACATCCACGCCGCAATCGGCGAGGCCGCCGCTACGAACACGCCGAGTTCCCGTCGCGAATCGAGACGATACGGCGTCCGCCGATGAACCACTCCCCTTACCGAATCTTGTGTTTCCACAGGGGGTTGTTCCAAGCGGCCTGGGCGTCCTCAATGAAGAACAGTATTTTCTCCCCCTCTCCGATGGAACTGTCGCCATCGTTGATTTGGACAAAGGAACCTTCGAAACCGTCGCTCCTCTTCCGACGTTTTCACAAAGAGGTTCGTCGGTCCGTCGTGTTTCTCTTCTCGACGACAGAGGCGGACGTCTGGGCGTTCCGTTGGCTTATACGTCTTCACGCAACGACACGACGCTCGGCAACCTCGTCGGTATTCAAGGACTCTTTTTCTCGCAGGCACCGTTGCGGGTGACCTGTTTCGATCAATTCGGCCCCCTAAAAAATAAAACGGAAAGCCGACTTGCCAACGATCCCCATGACGCCGATTCCCTTATGCAACTCGGTCGTATCCGCCGTGCCGAGGGAAACACTGCAGAGGCGGTTTCCCTCCTCCGGCGTTCGCTGGAGCAAAAGAAGTCCGAACAGACGGCGACCCTGCTCCGCGACACGCTGTTGGAAGCGATCCGAACCGACTACGCCGATTGGGGAAACAGTGCCGCCGAATTGGAATCGCTTGCCGAACTCCCCGAAGAACTGGGAGAAATACTCCTCTGCCTCGCCGAAGGAGCCGCAAACGCCGGAAGAACCGCCGAGTTTGTCGACGCCGTTAAAAAATCGTTCCGACTCGAAGCCGCCCGCACAATCCGAATTCCCGTCGATGACAGTACCGACACCTTACTCCGTCGGGCCTTCGGAACGCTCATTGAACAACATTTACGTAACACGAAGCAATCTCCGTTCACCTCTGCGCTGGAACAAGTTGCAGAGGAGCTTTTTGACGACCTGACGCGGCAAGACGCCGATCTTGCAGCGACAAACGCCGTTCGTCTTCAACCGCCGTGGTGGGAAACGGCGGGCGAAATGTCAAACCTCTCGCCGGAGATACGAAATTGGCGGCGTTTTATGGACTATTTCCGCGCGTTGCCGATTGCCGCAAAAGCCCGTGAGACGCTCCTCGATCTCTACGAAAAAGACGGACAATTTTCCGCGATTGAAGCGGCATTGAATCCACCGCCTCAATGGTTTCCCATCGGATTAGACCGGCCCGACGGGACGCCGACGGAAGCGAAACATCTGTCCCTCGCAGAAACACGGCGATTGGCCGAACTGCTGGAATCGCAAGGCAACGCTGCCGACGCTTTTTACTATTATCGCCAAATGGAACTTTTCCGCGCCGACGAACGGGACGGTTCGTTGACCGGCAAGGAACTCTTCCAACAGGCTTTAACCCGACCGTTATTGAAACAGTATTATGATCGAAGCGTTGCCGCAACGAATTGGCCGGGCGGTGCCGTCGAATTCCCCGAAGAGGAACTGTTCCCGGTGGCTCCCCAGAATACCGGAGGTCCCAACGACAGGGAGCGTCTTTCTCGCTTACTGCGGACCATCCAACAGCGTGACCGTCATGTGGTCGCCCAAGTTCCGGTGCCGCTGTTGGGGTCTTATGAACCCTTCCACTCCGCCTACACCTATTCGTTGGAGACGATCCACGACAGTTCGTTGGTCTGCTATGATTCCCTGGGGGCTGTGCGTTGGCGCTGCGATTTGTCTCCGTTGACGCCGGGAGTTCATGAAAACGCTTATTTTCCCGACAACTATTACTACCGGGGAATCGGCGTCCAGCAGATGTTTTTGAAAGCCTGCAACCATTATTTGCTGTTCGCCCGCCACAACACGCTGATCGCCCTCGATACGTTCCGAGTGAACGAAGACGGCACCCCCACGGTGCTTTGGACGAAAACGCTCACGGTACCGTTGTTGGCCCGGCAGCCCATCAGTGCTGCAAGGCTTTACGAATTGAATTCCCAACAAATTTACATGCCGTTGGGAATTCAACAGGAAGGCTTATCGCTCGGTGACTCGGTGCATCCGTTACCGAACGTCGTCTGTTACCGGGATGGCGACTTGATTTACGGCGTCGACCCGATAACCGGCGAAACGCTGTGGACCCGCGACGTTCCTGCGTTCCGCTGTACAATGCTCTCCGATCGGGAGCATATTTTCCTGTTTTCGGGCGAATCGAATCAAGTGTCGGCGATTGACCCGGCAAGCGGAAGGGAACTGGCAACGGGAGTTGTGCCGCGAGGCGTGTTTTCCACCTTTGAGTCAAACCTGATTGGGCTTTCTCAACAGTCGAACAACACCTATCGTTTGTTTGCCTGTGATTTGCGTGACGTTTTCAAATCGCAACGAGAGCGGGCCCTGCTCGTATCGACCGATTTGCCGGTTGATACGTCGGAAGGTAACACTCTGCCGACGATCGCTCTTCATACGATACGGGATAATTTGGACGGAAACACGATCCTGCGATTTGTGAACAACCAGCGTTTCGTGGCGACGCTGACGAGACAGTCGACGATCCTGAACCTTTACGATCTCAAGGAGAAAGCGGATTATTTTGGTCCTCGGCAGGGCGGTAGCGGTGCTCGCAACGGCGTCAAGTTGGCGATACAGAGACAGGATTTCCGACAGGGAAACTGGGATCTCGATGTCGAACTGATCGACGGCAATCCGCTCGTTTTGTTTATTGAGAATCCGAATTTCGATGGCAGTCAAAAGGAGGGTCCCATGGTAGAGGGAAGACGTGTTCTCCAGTCAAAAGGGAACCTCAATAACGTTCCGAGTCGACCGATCGGATTCGGAACGATGATGCTCTACGACAGAGACGGCAACAAACTCTGGGATGAATTGGTCACAATCAACAATCTGTTTCGTATGACGCAGGCCCCGAACGGACTGCCGGTGGTTCTTTTTATTGCTTCCTTAACGGAACACCAACGACGCGGCGGTCAGGTGGACTCTTACGTCGTGCTGCAAGGAATCGACAAGAAAACTGGCAAAATCCGATTTAGCAAACAAGTTCCACAAGCGACGAACCAGCAGAATACAATGCTCCAGGGATTCCGCGTTGCCGCCGACTTGGAACGTTACGAAGTTTTATTTATCTCTCCTCTTCTCACCGTGCCCGCCGATTTTACGGACAAAGAGCCGCCGCCCCCACCTCCACCGCCCGAACCGAAAAAAGAAGTCAAACCGTTCAATATCCTCGACGTGTTGCCGTTCGGGTAACACTCCCCACTCTACACTCCCAATGAACCCTGCCTTTCCTCAAGACGTTGAAGGGGCGTATCGCTTAATCGGTACGGAATTGATCGAAATGGAAGAACTGACACGCTTGGAACTTTCCAGCGTCGATCCGTTCGTCGACGAAGTCGTTCGATACAGTTTTCGTTTCGGCGGCAAGCGTTTGCGACCGGCTCTGCTCTTTCTTGTCGGTAAAACGCTGGGACAGCTCAATTCGCAACATCTCCATGCGGCGGCGGCCATCGAAATGGTCCACACGGCAACGTTGATTCACGATGACATCTTGGACGGCGCGTCGGTGCGGCGACACTTGGCGACGATGAATATCCGCTGGGACGCCCAGGTCAGTGTCCTGGCCGGCGACCTGCTTTTGACCCGAGCGATGGACTTGATGACACGCCATGATGACATCCGGGGACTGCGAATGCTGACGGAAGCCTGCAAAAAAACCTGCGAAGGCGAATTGCGACAAGTCGGAACCGTTGGACGCTTCGATATGTCACGCGATGAGTATTTCGAGATGATCGCCGGGAAAACGGCACCGCTCCTGGCTTGTAGTGCCCAACTGGGAGCGTTTTACACGGGAGCCAACACCGATACCATTGATCGATTCCATCGCTTCGGACACCGCTTGGGACTCGCATTCCAAGTCGTCGACGACGTGCTTGATCTCGTCGGCGAAACAAACACTGTCGGCAAAACGCTCCGTACCGACTTGGAGAATCGCAAACCGACGTTGCCGCTGATCCTGTATTTGCAGGATGCCGACGAAAAAAAACGTCGCAAGATGTTGGCAATGATCGACGAAAAGAATTTCAGCGGAGCCGTTGCAGTGCTGGATGCGAGCGGCTCCATCGACGAGGCCCGACGCGCTGCGGAAACACTGATCGAACAGGCCATTGACGACCTCCAATCTTTTGGAACCGGCGAAACGGTCGCCGCTCTGACCGCCCTCGCCCGATTCGTCGTTAAACGTAACGATTAAGACACGACGAACGGCCAACCACGCGGAGTGCTCCATGCGAAACATTATTGCTTCCATTATCGTTACTGTAGTGCTATGGGGAGCCGGTTGCAGTCGTCCAACCGTCGAGCCGACTGCGACGTCCGTACCGCACAACGTGCCACTGTACGAAGCACTGAAACTCGCTGCGGAGCAACTGAAGCAGGGCCAACTTGTCGAAGCCCTCGAAACGCTTGTGCGAATCGAACCGACCGTTTCGGAGACGAGTTCCCTGAGTTCGCTGGAATACGATTACGACGAGGATTACGATTGTGATAACGAATTCTACCTCAAGGACAAGGCACTCAAGGCGCTGGTCGAAGCGTTTCTTGAAGACCGGCAAAGCGACAACGCCGTAGCTGCAGCGCAGTGTATCGCCAATAAGTCGTTACGAAACCGCAGCCTGTACAATATTTTGATACGACAATGTGAAGCGGCAGTCCATAATCTCGACGAGTTCGATCTGATGATCGCCAAGGCGGAAAACACCGCAACGCTGCTCGACAACAAGCATGGTCTTGAGTACCGCGATAAGGGATATGGACATCTCGCTCAAAAATATGGGGAAGCCGGTAAGTTTGATCGAGCCGTGGAATCCCTGAAAAAGATTGAGAGCAATAAGGAGTACGATTACTGCCTCATTGGAAGCGAATATTCTCAGTCGCCCGGTCTTATGACCCTCGCATTCCGTTCGAGTGTCAAGACGCCCGAACACGAAAAGCGTTTTCAGGAACTGGTTGATCTCGTTCGCGAGCCGTCGATGAAGGCAAAAGCTTTGCTCCGTCAGGTCGATTTTTACGGCCTCCCGACGAAAACGGATTTGTGCAAGCAGAAACGCCTCGAATTAGTGCGTGAAGCCGCTGAGATACTCCGCTCACTTCCCGGCGATTGGCAAAAAACTCACACAACGATCCAAATCTATAAATGTCATCTCGCCGACGGACGGAAAGCCGAAACGGAAATCGCACGGCAAAGCATTTTCGATTCCATCCTGAGTATTGAACCCGAAGACGATCTGTTTAATTGTTACGCGTCGCAATTTTATAGTTTTTATCCAACCGATCCTTCGCATCCCGACCGTCCGATGGACGCCGATGTCACGGAGAAATTGCACACCCTTGTAGCGAAAACGAGCAATCCGGAAACACGAGCGGATCGTTGGTGCTGCCTTTTGTATGTCGCTCGGCGTTGGGTGCCGCCGGGAAACAAAGAACGCACCCTACCGTTCAGAGAAGGTCGCCAAGCCGCTTTGGAAGTCGCCGATCCGACACGGGGAGCGAAAATGTTCTTAAATCTCATCGAACTCGCCGACAAGGAAGAACTCGATTCAGCGTTCGATGACGTCATCGAACACCTCTTAACCCCCGCCGATGAAGGGAAATATGAGAACGATAACCGATGTGGCTTGATGCAAGAAGTCATCTCGTTGCTGGCACAAAAAAACTGTGCTGAACGGATACTGGAAATCGTCGATTCTCCGCGAGTTCCTATCGAATGGAAACAGGAACTTTACGTTACGGCGGTCGATGTATTGCTGAACACTCACAAAACCTCGGAGTTTCGCCGTGATGACATTGAAAAACTGTTCGGACGGATTCAATCGCCGACGAAGAAATACCGGTTGTTTGAACGCGGCAACAAGGAACGTGTTGCGCAACTAAAAATTGATGAGACAACGGAAATCGAGGCGGCCCTTGCTATTGCCAAACCGGAAGACCGTTTCAAAGCCTGTGCCGCACTGGCGAACAAACTTTTTGAACAAAAAAGCGATGTTGATGTCCGCCCGCTCCTCGACGCCATGGAAAAACTCGTGTTGACGGAAAAGGATATTGACCGATGGTATCATAACGCCTCGACGTTGACTTACTGGCAAGTGCTACACATTGCAAGTCGATTCTCACTTTGGGACGAAACAAAAATTACCGACTGGCTCTTGCGGTACGAAGCGGCGGTACTCAAAATTCCAAATCCGGGCGAGCGTTATCGCTGTCTGCGGGCAATGATTAACATTACCCGACCTCATTCCGTTGATCGGCAAAGCGAGGCGGTAAAAAACGCCATGATCGACAAACTACTTGCCGTTGCGCGGGAAACTGATGTACGGAATCCCGGCGAACGGCTCAATGTGTTACAATTAACGGCTGTTCAGGCACATCGTGAGAACTTGCCGGACCGGGCCCGATCCATTATTGACGAGGCAATCGCCTTTGCAGAGTCTTTACCAAACGAAGACCGTCGCCGCGCCGACGGATTGATTCGCCAAATCGAAGCCTATCGCGATCAGTATTGGTAAAATAACCTGCGGACGTTACCCTATCATTACGTGTATGTATACTCTTCTTCGCCAAGACGCACACTGCGACGCCCGCCGCGGACGACTCGAAACGGCACACGGCACCGTCGAACTGCCCGCCTTTATGCCGGTCGGAACGCTCGGAACCGTTAAGGGCGTCGAACTCGAACAACTCCGCGCAACCGGTGCCGAGATGATTTTAGGGAACACTTATCATCTTTCGCTGCGGCCCGGTGAAGATGTCGTCCGATCACTCGGCGGGTTACACAAATTCTGTGGTTGGACCGGCCCGATTTTGACGGACAGCGGCGGCTTCCAGATTTTTTCCCTGGCAAAGATCATGAATATCGACGAACAAGGTGCCGTTTTTCGTTCACATATCGACGGCGACAAGATCGAATTGCCGCCGGAGCGGGCCGTGAAAATCCAAGAAGCCTTGGGTAGCGACATTGCCATGGTTCTCGATCACGTTGTTGCGCTGCCGAATGACCGCAAAACATTGGAGGACGCCATGTTACGCAGCGTCCGCTGGGCGAAGCGATGCAAGGACGCCGCCGATCATCCGTATCAGAAATTGTTCGCCATCGTTCAGGGCGGTCTCGATCCGGCGTTACGAAAACACTGCGCGGAATTGCTCGCCGAACTCGATTTTCCCGGTTACGCCATCGGCGGTCTGAGCGTCGGCGAAACGCCGCAGGAAATGTACGACGCTCTCGACTTTACGTTACCGTTTATGCCGGTCGACAAACCCCGGTATTTGATGGGCGTCGGCAAACCGGAGGATATTTTGAACGCAATCCTTCGCGGCGTCGACCTGTTCGATTGCGTGATGCCGACACGCAACGGTCGTAATGCTCAGGCGTTCACCGACGACGGACCGTTGCGATTGCGCAACGAAAAATATAGGCAAGATGATCGGCCTTTGGATGAGTCATGTCCGTGCCCTGCGTGTAAACGGAGCAGAGGATATTTGCGACATTTATTTATGGCCGACGAAATGCTCGGACCAATTCTGTTGACAATTCATAACCTTACGTATTATCAACACCTTGTTGCCCGTGCCCGGAACGCCATTGAGCAGAACCGCTTCGCGGAGTTCTATCGGACGCAGATGGGGCGTTTAATCCGTACTCCAGCGGATGTCGAGTCGGAATTTCGAACCGATCAATAATTCAACCATCCATGATGAACCATAGCAATAACGACAATGTTTCGACTTCGGAAAACTCCACTACGGAACAGAATACGAAAATTGACGAAACAGAAATATTCGAAATGCCATTTTTCCCATGCAAAGATTATCTACAGGCGTACTCGGTTTGGACGAACGCATCGGCGGCGGTCTGCTACCGGGAACGATGACGGTATTGGTCGGTTCCACCGGAATCGGCAAAACGCAGTTCGGTGTGCAATTCGCCAACGCCGGTCTCAAACAGGAAGGCCGACGCGGCGTGTTGTTCGATATGGCAACCCGCGTCGATTCTCAGGGGCATCATGCCTACGCCGAGCGGCTCGCAAACTGGACGCTCCGCAACGAAGATTCCGAAGGCCGAATCGATTACGAACGGTTCTTCGACGAAAACCGAGTGATCGGCGACTATTTCCGTGCGCTCACCTACAAAGGACAGCGTGTAACGAGACGCGATTTGGAATTCGACCAATGGAACGATTGGCAGGCCGAACTGTCGCGGCATCTTGACGTAACGATTGCGTATTTCTTCGGACATTTCGTGCGCGGTGTGCGACGATTCGTCGTCGACGGCATTGAACCGGTCGACCATCAGAGCGAATCCATCCAGTTCGAACTGTTGGAGTACGTTTATCACCAGATTATCCGCAAGGATGCCGAGTGGGTGGCCCGCGATCTCTTTCGGCAGCATTTTCGTACCAATGAAGAGACAATCCTTCGGCATCTTTACCGCAAGGAGGACATCGGCTGTTTGGTGTTGTACACGTCAGCCGAGACGTCGCTGGACGCGATGATCGACAAGCCGCTGGACGAGGGCGATTTGCTGGCCGGAGCGAACACGGTCATTTATCTCGGTAAAATTCGTGACGGTATTAAATTTCGTCGCGCAATGTACGTTGCGAAACACCGCGGAAGCGTTTGCCCTGACGAAATTTTACTGTACGATATTGACGAAAACGGATTGAGTGTTACGAATGACTTGTAACTCGTCATTCGTAACGAGCTTCGTTGATCAATTCGTTCAAAAAAGAACAGGTGAGAGAGTGAAAGAGACGCAAGCGATTGACATGCTGCAAATTCTGTTTCTCTTTCACTTCCCACTCTTTCACTCCTCCGTTTGTCGCATTGTTTTTCGGCGAAAGCCTTAAACGGGCACATCGATGGTTTCGACGATCCGGTCGATGAGTGCCTCGGCAACTTGACGCTGGTCGCCTTGGGCGAAACTTTTTGACATCACCCGGTGAGCGAGGACCGGAACGACGAGTGACTTCACGTCGTCCGGAACCACGAAGTTGCGGTTTTCGAGAAGTGCCTGTGTTTGGGTGGCCCGACTAAGCGCAATCGCCCCCCGTGTACTGACACCGACCAATAATTCGTCGCTCCGACGGGTCGCGTCCACGATGTCGAGAATATACCGGTTGATCGCATCGTCAACGCGAACCTGCGAAACGGCCCGCTGAATTTCGGCCACATCCTCGCATGACAGAACAGGTGTTAGTGTATCAATCGGTCGGGAAACCTGATGCTTCCGCAGAACGTTCATCTCGTTTTCCCGATCAGGATAACCAACGGAAATTCGCAACAGGAACCGATCCAGCTGGCTTTCCGGCAACGGATACGTTCCTTCGTATTCCATCGGGTTTTCCGTCGCAATGACCATGAAAGGATTCGGCAACGGATACGTCGTGCCGTCGATGGAAACCTGCTGTTCGTTCATCGCTTCGAGCATAGCGCTCTGCGTCCGCGGTGTCGTCCGATTGATTTCGTCGGCAAGAAGAATATTCGTAAAGATCGGGCCCTTCGAAAGGTGGAATTCCTGCGTCTTGGAATTGTAAATGTTACTGCCGACAATATCCGCCGGAAGAAGGTCAGGCGTGAACTGGATACGGTGAAATACGCCGGAAATGCTTTTTGCAATCGCTTGACCAATCAGCGTTTTCCCAACGCCGGGAACATCTTCCAACAGAAGATGCTCCGACGCAAACAGGGCAACGAGACAACGGCGAATAACATCGCGCTTGCCGAAAACGGCCTTGGCAATGTTACTTTCGAGTGCGTCAATTCGGGTACGATAGGTCATATCTGTTAGCTGCGCCAGCTTCCGGTTCCGGAACTGCGACCTGTGGTCGCAGAAGTGTTAAACGTACAGTATAGCGGAAAGCACCAAAAGGGGCAAGGGAAGGCGGCGAAATCCTTTTCGCCATCTCGCCAAACATCCTCGCAGTCGGTAAAATAGACAGACTCATTTTTTTTCGATTCCGATGAAACGCACACAGATCCCCGACCCTCTCCTTGCCGGTTTGAACGCTCCGCAACAGGAAGCGGTCCGATTCAAAGACGGGCCGCTCCTCGTCCTCGCCGGTCCCGGCAGCGGAAAAACCCGCGTCGTTACCCACCGAATCGCCGCCCTGCTTCACCAAGGCGTTTGGCCAAGACAAATCGCCGCTCTGACCTTCACGAACAAAGCCGCCGACGAAATGAAAGCCCGGCTCGGCAGTCTCGCTCCGAATCAGAACGTCTGGATGGGAACCTTCCATAAATTCTGTGCAATGTTGCTCCGGCAGCACGTCCGGTACGTCGGATTGGCACCGAACTTTACGATCTACGACACCGACGAGAGCCTCGCCCTGCTCAAAACCGTTGCCGACAAGGAGCGTCTGCCGCCGGGAATCAACGCCGAGAGAATCGCCTCCGCAATCAGTTGGGCGAAAAACCAACTCGTCCTGCCCGACGATTACGTCGCCAGTCACGGCAGTCTGCTCGGTCGGATCGTCGAAGAGATTTACCCCCTCTATCAGCAGGAACTCCAGCGGGCGAACGCCGTCGACTTCGACGACCTGTTGCTCCACGTTGCCGTGATGCTCCGCGAAAATCCGGAGGTTCGACGCAATCTCGACAATCGGTTCCGTTATATTCTCGTTGACGAATATCAGGACACGAACACGGTCCAGTACGTCATCGTCAAGGCGCTGTCGCAGGATCACCGAAACCTTGCTGTTACCGGAGACCCCGACCAATCGATTTACGGTTGGCGGGGAGCGAACATCAACAACATTCTCGACTTCGAGAAGGATTATCCGGACGTTAAAGTCATTCGGCTCGAACAGAACTACCGCAGTACGCCGGAGATTCTCTCCGTTGCGGACCATATCATTGCGAACAACGTTTATCGGAAGGAGAAAAAACTGTTCACGGACAATCCGTCCGGCAAACCGGTGCGGCTGGTTCGCTGTGCCGACCATCACGACGAAGCGGATTCCATTGCTCAGGAAATCGCCGAAGAACTCGCACTCGGCAAGCGGAAACCGAGCGACTACGCCATCTTCTATCGGATGAACGCCTTGTCTCGGAATCTGGAACACGCTCTGCGGCGGGAATCCATTCCGTTCCAACTGGTTCGCGGCTTGGAGTTCTTTCGACGCAAGGAAATCAAGGACGTGATTGCGTATCTTCGGGTCGTGTACAATCCGTCGGACACGGTGTCCTTGGCTCGGATCATCAACGAACCGCCGCGTGGGATCGGCAAGACGACGTTCAAGAAACTTTCCGACAGCGCGATGCAACACGGTTCGATGACGATGGACGCCGCTAGGGAGGTTGCCCATTTTTTGGGCATTGCGGCCAAAACTCGCCGGGCCGTTTTGGACTTCGTTGCAATGATCGACCGCTTGGCCGATGCGGCGGCGAAGGATTACTCCGTCGAAGCACTGCTCAATCTCGTGCTTCGGGAAACGAAGTACAAGGACCAATACGACGGCGACGAGTCCGAAGAGGATCAGGAGCGGCTCGACAACATTGCGGAACTCCTGACGGAGGCAAGGGAATTCGACGCTCGGCCTTTGGGCGAAGACGAAAACGCCTTGGAAAAATTCCTCGAACAGGTCGCCTTGGTCAGCGATGTGGACGGACTCGACACGTCAACGGACCGTGTTTCTCTGATGACGCTGCACGCTGCCAAGGGACTGGAGTTTCCTGTCGTTTATATTGTTGCGGTTGAGGAGGGAGTTTTGCCGCATTCCCGGTCGTTGAACGAAGCAGCACAGATCGAAGAGGAGCGGCGATTGTTCTTCGTCGGCATTACCCGTTCGGAGGAAGAGTTGCGGTTGAGTTTTGCTGCTCGACGGGATTTTCGCGGTTCGTTTGGTTCGACGATTTACAGTCGATTTCTCATTGAATTGCCGAAGGACGACCGGGTGCGTCAATTTGATTCGCCGTCGGAGTTTCTCGATGTCGAAGAGATCGACCGCGACGACGGCGTGCGGATTGTGATCGAAAAACAGGCCGTTCGCAGTATGGAACAGACCGATATTCACGAAGTCGTCGATACGGAGGACGTGTACCTTGACGATGCCGGCGACGGCGTGGACGAAGAATACGACGAAGACGGCAATCCCATTGTCCGCAAACCGAAGAAGAAAAAGAAGAAAGCCGTCGCATGGTCGCTGACCACGGCGGATAAACTCCGGTAGTCGACCGGCCATTGAGTCGATACTCCGGCAGAGGAGAGATTCCGGTATTGTCGTTGTCTGCTGAATCGCCTAAAATACCGCTCTATGAAACAAGAACTCATCGCACACACGGCACCGTTCGGACAGGAGCATCTGCTCTCGTTTTGGGACGAACTCTCGGACGCTGATCGGGAGCAACTCGCCCGGCAGATTAACGACATCGACTTTTCGCAGATCACCTCGCTGTACGAACAGCGAGACACTCCTCCGGAAGCGTTGACGCTTGCAGACCGGGCGGTGGACCCTCCGGCGTACAAATTTTCCACCGTTCCTCCCGGCGGACCGGATTGTCGAGCGAAAATCAATGTTTCCGTTTCAGAAGCAATTGTTGCCGGAGAAGCCGCTCTTCGTAAAAAAAGCGTCGGCGTCATTCTCGTTGCCGGAGGACAGGGAACGCGTCTCGGCTTTCCGCATCCGAAAGGGATGTTTCCCATCGGTCCCGTTTCGCAGAATTCGCTGTTCCAAATTCATTGCGAAAAAGTCCTTGCCGCTTCCCGACGTTACGGTTGCGGTATTCCGCTCTGTATGATGACGAGTCCGGCAACCCACGGGGAAACCGTCGAATTTTTGGAACGGAATA
>Ga0099364_10007048_pt1 | contig 16180 bp, 17 predicted proteins | sample TergutTh196P3_FD_73070 | JGI IMG/M metagenome (GOLD analysis project Ga0099364, IMG submission 73070) | Microcerotermes parvus P3 segment gut microbial communities from Pointe-Noire, Republic of the Congo - Th196 P3 | ecosystem: Host-associated > Arthropoda: Insects > Digestive system > Gut ...
CTGGTAGGAGTCTGAAATTATGCACAAGTTTACTTTCTTTCGGGTGTACGTGGTTAATTTGTTTTTTTTAGAGTATTGCTGGCAATGTTTTTAACGAACTGTCTGTCGGTCAAATCAGACACTTTAATTATTCGCATGTATGGTGTCCGAAAAGGTATGGTGATCCAGTTCTCTGTGTGCAGACAGAGAGGCCAGTTGCTGAAAGAAATCCGGGTTCGAACACCCGTTTTTCGGCTTGCGACATCTGTATGTTTTTTGCATCCTGAACTGATCTGCTGATAATTGTATTGCAGTTTCGCTTGTATTGCCAATCCTGCGGCAATCTGGCGTGTGAAAAAGTGACTGTAAAAGCAGGTAAAACACGGTACCGACAAAGGTCTTTTGCGTTTAAAATGGAGTTGTGTGTGCTGACATTTCGTTTTGGCTTTTATCCGGGTTTGTCGGCAAACTTTTAAAGACACAGTATTTTTTTCCTCAATCAGAACTGAATTCGGAGAAAACCATGCAATACCAGTTTGTTGAAGGTGGCAGATACTCGGGCGAGATTTTCGATGGTGGTTGTGGTACGGTTGATACTCTCAGTGTCACCATATTGAAGAGGGGCGAGAAGTCGGTCTCTTACATTGTAAACCACGCCCGCTCCCTAGGGCAAAGCGGCGAAGCCGAAATCCTGACTGTTGATGAATGGGGTGAATACATTGCAATCGGCGAAGATCGCTTCTTTGCCTATGCGACCCACTCTCCTCTCGGGGCTATTGTGTAATTCGTGATACAGGCCGAAATAACGACGACATCCATGAGGCACCCCCTGATTCTGGTCAGGGGCATAGTTGTGTTGCAAAAGTAATGGTGTAAGAAACAGGATTTGATTTTTGAGGTGCTGTCCAGGATTCGCCTCAAAACCATAAGGTCGACACCAGTTGCATATCTGACCGGAATCCTTAAAAATTACCAAAATGATGGTTTCGTCGAAATGTCGGATTCTGCGCAAGCTCTGAAAATTTCCTTTTTCAGGTCTCTTCGTGCCCCCTTGTCCGCGTAAGGAAAAACGAAAAGCCCTGGAGCAAGAGCGGTATGCTATTCAGGTTGACTTGGGTAGATCCAAGGACCAAAGGAGTATTGAGTATTTTACGAACCTGATGGTCCTGACCGAGGCAAAGCTTGCAGAACTTGATGCCTGAAAATGGCCCTCAACACAAAAGCCGGGTTCGCCCGGCTTTTTTTAAGACTCTTTCTTCAATGCTTTTCTGTTGGCGTCGCTTTTCAGCTTCAGGAAAAACAGGGTGCCACAAATGGCAAGCGTTGAAAGCAAAGGCACAAAATCATTGATGGTCATGGTTCTTCTCTTTTCACTAAAAAAAGTGCCCTACGATCGAAAACAATTTTATTCAACCGTCTTTTTCTGATTTTTTGTTCTTTCTGTCAATAGCATTGTCATGTATATACGCGAAAAGACCGACTCCACAAATGAGCAGAGTAATCATCAATGGAACAAAATCATTTATGCTTATGCTCATCTTCCCCTCCTTCTTCATTTGCGATAATGTGGGCAGCTATTGCAAGCAATATACCACATACAGGCAGGCTCATTTTTAAAATAATTGATAACCTTTCAAAGTTGTACGGCATGCCAAAGACAGTGACTGCTCCAACAAACGAGGCTACTGACAGGCTGTAGCTATACCGAGAAAACTGGTGCGCCTGCTCTTTGTGAAAGAATTTTTTTCTTCAAATCACACTCCTTTTACTTGCGTTATATGACATCCAGCTTTGCTGAGTAAACCAAAAAGCCCAGAATTCAGGGCGTTCAGTGGCTCCTGCGCACCCTGCACGGGCAAAATTAATCTATCCCTCCGTGTGAGCATCATGATGCACAAGAAGTCGTCCCTTTTTCTCCGTGCTTGCTCCAGGCTAACCGCAAGGTAAGTCCCTGGCGCCAAAATTTTTGCTTGCCATCAACCCCGTATGCTCAGCTCCAGAGCTTTCCACCTGCCGGGGTCACCTCCATATAGAGGCCACCTTCAGCGGCTCTTTTGTAATACCAATTTCGGATAAAAAACATTCGTAATTTGCTCAAAGCACTTACAGCAAATGCCTGAAAATTACTGCAAGCATTAAACCGGAATTCGTATAAGGTTTTGCTTCAGGTTTTAAGTTCTTGAAAAATGTGTCACGTTTCATTGTGAAACCTCCTTATTGTTGGTGTCTCATCTTTTGAAGATCAGCATACCAACAATTTGCGGGTTTTGAAAGAGTTTGAATTGGTTTGATTTGGCCGGCTAAGTTGCTGAATTATAGGGTTTCACGGGTGTGAGGTGGTTTGAAAAGGGCAGAAAAGGGAGAGGCTTCTGGTGCCGACGCGCGGACTCGAACCGCGGACCTACCGATTACAAATCGGTTGCTCTACCAACTGAGCTACATCGGCACTTGAAGATCTGAAACATCAGGGAATAACCCGACTGAAACAGAAAAAAGATTCTTTTGCATAGAGAGTCTTCAATCTGTCTCACCCGCGCATTATACCCTATTTGACGATTGTAAAGGATCTTGTTCTCTCAATTTTTGGCGGATCCGGATCTTTGTCCGGCGGTGGGTCTTCAGATGCCTTTTCTTTAGTGACATCAAAACCAATACCATGGCCGTTTTCGCTGGCATAAATGCCGATGACATTTTCAATAGGAACGTAGATGTCACGGGCCACACCGCCAAAGCGGGCCTTGAACGTGATGGCCTCATTATTGATGATCAGTGCAGCTGTCGCCGTATGGCTGATATTCAGAGTAACCCTGTCATCAGAAACAAACTGCCTGGGAATCTGCACGGAGGCATCGACTTTTACAACAATGAATGGCGTAAACCCGCTATCAACACACCACTCATGCATGGCGCGTATCAGATATGGTCTGGTTGACATTTCCATGATGGTTTCCAATGGAACATAATTAACGGCGCATCACTTTTTCAGGCGGAGTCAGCGCTTCAATATAAGCCGGCCTCGAAAAGATGCGTTCGGCATAGGTCAGGATGGGAGAGGCCGTCCTAGGCAGTTCAATACCATAATAATCCAGACGCCACAAAAGTGGACTCAACGCAACATCAAGCATGGTGAAATCATCACCAAGCATGAACCTGTTTTTCTGAAAGTGCGGAGCCAGGGCAGTCAGATACTCCCTGATTTGCGTACGGGCATGCTCATGATTGGCGTGCGCATTTTCGGATACGTCGTTTTCAAGCGTGCTGACATGGACAAACAGTTCTTTCTCGCAGGTAAACAGCAACAGACGGGTTCTGGCACGCATGAGCGGATCAGCAGGCATCAGTTGCGGGTGCGGAAATCGTTCATCAATATATTCATTGATGATGTTGGATTCAAACAGAATCAGCTCTCTCTCAACCAGGATAGGGACCTGACCATAGGGATTCATTGCCAGAATCTCCGGAGGCTTGTTGAAAAGATCCACATCGCGCACTTCAAAATCCATGCCTTTTTCAAAAAGAACAAGGCGACAACGCTGGGAAAAAGGACAAGTGGTGCCTGAATAAAGAACCATCATAATTATTGTTCCTGTATGCCGGTATAGTTTAGTTAACAGCAATCATCACGAACGATACGCACAGATATACTGCAGCAGAAGGAAAATGTACGCACACCTGCACCATGGCATCCGAAGAGAGGTGGTTGATGTGCGTGCGTACAACACGAGATAAGAACAGCCGGACCCAAAAGTCAGGCAACCTGGCTTTACCAGTCAAAATAAAACAGCGCGGTTGCCAAGTAATGCTTTGCGTCAACGATAACTGTGCATTATAGAGAATTTGAACCGATTTTTAAAGAGTTGACATGCGCAAAGCGGAAAGTTGCCGAATAGTTGTCATTTCCATCGCTTTTTTAGACTGAAGAGCGTTTTTTACATTGATCTTTTAGACTGGGGAGAGAATTTTCTGCGCCTGTCAGAGCAAAAAAACTTTTCTGGAGACAGCATGCCAATAAGAAACATGGTAAGCATCTGTTTTTTTGCCCAGTCAGATTTACCGGTGTAATTTTTGATGCTCAGTCTGAATCAGCAATGTAGTTGAGCAGACATTGTGTTTCGAAGGCAGGAGCGCCCTCTTCCGGGCAAATGGAATTTGCCCGTGAAACCATGAGCATGACATTTGTCTGCAACTGAAAGGATGGCAAGGATTGTGCCAGGATCGGATCGTACAGGTGGTGAATGTGAGACAAGGTAGCGCTGGCACGTGAGCGTCAGAGTTGACAGGGAAATGTGGCGCTGCTCAGCAAAATTTCTCCCTGAGCAGCGGACGCAGACGCGAGTGCAGGCAGCCTGGATCAGCAATTTCAACGACTTTTTACCAAAAAAAGCAAAAATTACCGTAAAAATCGGGTGAGACCCATATGGAAGCTCAACTTTGCGCGTAAAATCAGATTGTCTGTGCGATACTCAGCAGCCTTAAGTACTTTGCTGCCCTGATCGCCCATTTTTGATTCCTTTTCCCGGAAATCTTTTTGTATGAAACGGCTTTGGTTATTGTTTACTCAAATTGTAGCAGTAGGACTGGGTATCTGGTTCCTTGTGGCTGCCCTGAAACCGGACTGGTTAGGCGGCAACGTTGCTCCGAGAAGAACTCTGACTTCAACAGTCACAGTGCAGGAGGCACCACTCAACGGAACCTATGCACACGCATCCTACCGCACTGCGGTCATGCGCGCCGTGCCCGCCGTCGTAAACATCTTTACCACAAAAGAAGTTCGCCAGTCGCAAAGCCCGCTGATGGATGACCCGTTTTTGCGACGCTTTTTCGGAGAGCGCTTCGAGAGCGCGGAAAGACAGACAAATCTGGGGTCAGGCGTCGTTATCAGCTCCGATGGCTATATTGTCACCAATAATCACGTGGTGGAAACAGCCGATCAGATCGAGGTTGCATTTGAAGACGGCAGAAAAGCCGTCGCCAAACTGGTTGGAAATGACCCCGAGACCGATCTGGCAGTGATCAAGGTAGACCTGCCAGATTTGCCAGCAGTCTCGCTCGGGCACATCGAGGAAGTCAGAGTGGGTGATGTCGTTCTTGCGATAGGCAATCCCTTTGGAGTCGGGCAAACCGTCACGATGGGGATAGTATCAGCACTGGGAAGAACCCAGCTCGGTATCAACATCTATGAGGACTTCATACAGACTGATGCCGCGATCAATCCGGGAAATTCGGGCGGAGCCCTGATTGACGTCAACGGAAATCTGCTCGGGATCAATTCCGCCATCTATTCGAGAACAGGAGGATCTCTGGGGATTGGCTTTGCCATACCGGTCTCGACCGTAAAAATGGTGATGGAGTCCATTGTCACAAAAGGGCAGGTTGTCCGGGGCTGGATAGGCGTTGAACCAAGAAACATCACTCCCGAACTGGCAGAAAACCTGAATCTGAGCAAAAAAAGCGGCGTGATTGTCGCTGCAATCCTGAGAAATGGACCCGCAGACAAGGCAGGCATCAGACCAGGTGACATTCTGCTTTCCGTGGGAGGCAAGCCCGTTGCGACCATGTCAGAGATGTTCAACATGATTGCGCAATTACAACCTGGCAGCAAGGTCAATGTGGTTGTATCGCGAAACGGCAAGGATATGCCACTGGAAGTGTCAGTCGGACAGCGTCCATCACGAAAGCGAATGGAAGAACCACAAGGCGGATAGTACCCGGGCTACCGACAGAACGGCCCGTAAAAGCCCAGGTTTTACCACCCTGTACCCAAGGCTTTCCGGGCTCTGTCAACAACCAGCGGGACTTTTTGGCTGTTTTGCCTGGGGCATTATTTGTTATCTCTCCACGGACGGGGGCCACCGATCAGGTGGACATGGAGGTGATAGACTTCCTGCTTTCCATCAGGCCCGGCATTGATAATTACACGATAGCCACCCGTGCGGGTCTCGGGAGTGCTGCCAACGACCCCGATTTTCTGCTGGTCCGCAATGCGCGGGATGACCGCCATCATTTCGCCCAGAATAGACGTATGACTGTCCGTGCAGTCTGACAGCGTGGCAATATGCTGCTTGGGCACGATCAGCAGATGAACGGGCGCGGCCGGATTGATGTCCCTGAAAACGATCAGCCGGTCATTTTCAAAAACAATGTCTGCAGGCAGTCTTCTTTCAATGATTTTGCAGAAAATACAATTTTCCATCCGTACCTCCTTCAGTATTTCTGGTTTTCCTGTGCGGTGCGCTGCTGATTCTTGCGTGTCGCTTTTTCTTCAATACCAGAGATGCCTGCACGCCTTGCGAGCTCATTCAGGACATCATCAGGTGTTAGATCAAACTGTGCCAATAATATCATTGTATGAAACCACAAATCAGCACATTCTGAAACTATTTTTGAAGGTAAATCACCATTTCGCACATCTTTTGCCGCCATGACGGTCTCGGTTGCTTCTTCTCCTATCTTTTTCAAAATCGCATCATCACCTTTTTGCAGAAGACGTGCAACATAGGAACTGTCAGGGTCACCGCCATTTTCAGGCTTTCTCGACTCAATAACGGCAGCCAATCTGCTTAGGGTTTCATTCATAAATCCTCCGCGAGACATCCTCTGGCTTCCGCCAGGGGGAAGTGGCGGTATAAAACCAGCCGTATCCATCGGTATGCATACAGGCAGAAACCATTGTGACTGCCTTGCTCGTTGCCTGAACTGTGCCGCCCGGTAAAACTGGTCCGGACCTGGTATCACAAGCCTGTGACCATAGCAGAGACATCTGATCAATCTGCTGCCAGGTGTTTCCACAGTCAGTCGGGGGTGCCTGACTTTTTGTATATGTCCAGGGGGTCGACCAAAACGGGGGCAGTGATCTCCCACGAGCCATCACTGGCACTCCCCTTGAGTTGACGGTAAAAACAGCTCTCGCGACCTGTGTGGCAGGCAATACCTCCTGCCTGCTCGACCTGCATAACAAGAGCATCGCTATCACAGTCAACAAATATATCTGTCACTTTTTGAGTAAATCCGGATTCTTCTCCCTTGTGCCACAGGCGTTTTCTGGAGCGGGAGTAGTAGACGGCCTGACCTTTTTTTACTGTCTCAAGGAGCGCGTCACGATTCATCCAGGCAAACATCAGAATGAGATTCGAACGGGCATCCTGGGTGATGACGGGAATAAGTCCGTCATCATTCCATTTCAGTTGCTCAAGCCAGGCCAATGTAGTCACTTTCCCTCCACTCAATCCAGTTTTATCGCTATACCAAGATCAGACAGATAACGTTTGACCTGCGGGACGGTCAGTTCCCCGTAGTGAAACACGCTTGCAGCCAGCACGGCGTCTGCATTGCCTTTTAAAATGCCATCAGCAAAATGCTCGAGAGTACCAACACCGCCGGACGCCGTCAGCGGGATGGTAATGGCGCTCTTGACTGTATGGGTCAATTCGATGTCAAAGCCATCTTTTGTACCATCGCGATCCATGCTGGTCAGAAGAATTTCGCCTGCACCGGATGCTTCCATCCTGCGAGCCCATTCAACAACATCCAGCCCTGCAGGTTTTTGCCCACCATGCGTGTAAACTTCCCAGCGACCAGGACCGGTCTGCTTTGCATCAATGGCAACAACAATGCGACCGGAACCGTAGCGCCGGGCGGCTTCCGTGACAAAGAGGGGATTGTTGACTGCTGCGGTGCCGATACTGGCTTTGCTGACTCCGGAGTCAAAAAGCCGGCTGATATCGTCAAGCGTACTTATACCACCGCCAACGGTAAGCGGAATAGACAGCTTTGCAGAAACCGCTTCGATGACAAGCAGGTTGTTTGCGCGATCCTGATTGGTCGCAGTGATATCCAGAAATACCAGCTCATCGGCACCTTGTTCGTTATAAAGAAGTGCGGCTTCAACAGGGTCGCCTGCATCACGCAAGTTGATAAAGTGTATGCCTTTCACGACTCTGCCTGCAGCAATGTCAAGGCATGGGATGATTTTTTTGACTAGCACGGGTTTTTATCCTTTCCGGGATCTGTGAGTTAAGTACCGCGTTTCAGGAATAACCCGGTTGCAGATGCCGGGAGTATGCAAATCAGGTTGTTGTGCTGAACGGCTGTTCTGTCGACGCACTGCCAGACTGCCCCGGCCTGGCCTTGTCTGATGTCGGGCAGGACCGGCATACATAGCTGCGTTGAGGGGAAATATTCCTGAACCAGTGGAGTGAAATTGTAGCATGAATATCGTGCATGACTGGCAAATACAAAGCGCTGGCAACATCAGTTCACCCACTTCAGGCCATCCTGAATTGCGGCAAATCCGAAATGTTGCCTGAGAGTCTGTCTGTACACAAAAAGAAAAGATGCAGAAGGAGATTTGGGGCAGGCATGGCGGCCTGGCAAAAACAAAATGAATGCTCCGGATTTTTACGGATACAGGTGGAAAAAACAGACTTCCCTGCGTCTGGGTAATCGCAACTCCTGCATAAGAGAACGGAACTGCTCCTCATATTCAGGAAAAAAACCGGTGCATGCCCCGATCTTTAGCCAAAAGCCAGGACAGGAAAAAACGCACACACAGATTCAACAGAAACCGGGTTCCATGGCTTTGTCGTGTTTGAAGTTAAACAGATGGAAGACCGGATACGCGTCAGGCACAGGTCTGAGGAGGTGCTGTGAATAGCAGGAGCGTTTTTGTCTTTCAGTCGCGGATCCATAGGACAAAAGCAGCGTTCCTGTGCAGATCAGCAAAAAAAAAAGCCATAGCCGGCATGAAAGTAACAGAGGTGATACTATTTATTTCGGGGGACTTTTCCCGACAGTTGGGGACAGGGCAGACAGTTTGCTCACCCATGTTTCAATTTGTTCCATCAGGAACAACCGTTCCGCCAGATTCAGTTTTTCCAGCTGGGAGGCTATATTCTCAGCCATGACAATCGAACTTGACGATGCCGTACCGAGCACCTGCCACAATGGAATTCCCAGTTCGTCAGAAATTCTGTCAAGCATCGGGAGATTGGGTGTGATAACGCCCCGCTCGATTCTTGAGAGCGACCCAGTGTCAATTCCCAGCCTCTCTGCAACATCAGCCTGTGTTCTGTTCGTCGCTCTTCTGGCACTGGCGATATTTCGTCCTATGCGGACTGCGAAGTCTTTTCCCATAAATTTTCCTTACTTGTTTGTAAGCAAACAATGTTGTCTTATGGGTGGATATTTGGTAAGATCACGCACCGCCTGATTCGGCGTCACACGCCCAGTTGCATGATGTATTTTTTATAATTTTAAAGGTACAATTATAAAAAAAGCTTTGTAACGGACGATTTGCTTCTGGAGATGTTGACTGGTTTGAGACAAATACAATTGTGCCAGATTAAGTTAAATCAACGGGTTATGCTGTTTAGTAGCGAAATGTCAAGCCAACGGGAGTTTACATCTGAGTTGTCCAGGGGGCTTCTTGCCAGCGGGCAGCGCAAGTAAACTTCAGCAATATTCATGCTGGTTTGACCGAAAGAACACAGCGGAGAGTGCGCTTTTGGAACCTTTCGCCTGCTTTTGCGGCATACATACAACATCAGGCCTTTTTCGAGGAAGGTTTCTTAAGGAAGCACTGATTTAATACTGTGAAGTTGACCTGAGGTTTAGTTGCTCGATATTTTTATATGAAAACCTGCATTTTCTTGCAGATTTTCCTGGATTATGGTTTTCCAAAAGTCTATAATGGATATTATTTAGCAATTTATGCCTTAGGGGGAAACCATGGATCAACTTACGTTTACCGATATGGAATATGCAGGTCGTCGTCTCGATTGTCCGAAATTAAAATTCCTGCAAAAAATGGATGCCAATATTCCTTGGGCTGAGTGGGTTTCCCTCATAGAACCCTTTTACCCAAGTGGCGATCGTGGCAGACCCCCTATTGGAATTGAGAGGATGCTGAGAATGACCTTTCTCCAAAACTGGTATAGTCTGTCTGACGTGAATGTAGAGCTTCAGATCTATGATAGTTATGCTTTTCGTGTTTTCATGAAAATTGATTTTATGAAGGAACAAGTTCCAGATGCGACGACGCTTTTGAAATTCCGCCATCGGCTGGAGGCTAACGGGCTTGGAAAAGCCATGTTTGATTCCATTGCAAATGCACTTGATGCTAATGGTTTGTTGCTGCGCGGCGGCACCATCATTGATGCCACTATTATTGAGGCTCCGAGTTCAACGAAAAATAAAGAGAACAAGCGGGATGAGGAGATGGCTTCGACCAGAAAGGGCAACGAATGGTTTTTCGGTATGAAGGCGCACATAGGAGTAGACGCGGCAACAGGATACATCCATAGTTTGGAGACGACCCCAGCCAATGTGCATGACGTTACTGTGGCTCACAAACTGATTCGTGATGATGACCGCGTATTGTATGGTGATGCGGGCTATGTTGGCATTGAAAAGAGAGATGAAATCAAAAATGACGAGCATCTCTCGAAAATTGACTATCGTATTAGTCGGCGTCACAGTAGTGTACCGAAAACTTCGGAGGGCGCTTACAATTGGGACCGCCATATTGAAAGACAAAAGTCATCTGTTCGCGCCAAAGTGGAGCACCCCTTTTTGATCGTCAAACGCCTTTTTGGATTTGGGCGTACTGTGTATCGTGGTTTGAAAAAAAATACACACAGGCTATATTTGCTATTTGCCAGTTGCAATGTGGTGATGATGGCACGAGCGGGTCGCAGTTTGGAGCCGGCATCAGGGGATAATTGCGCCCTTTTTTCCTGAAATGGGGTAAAAAAGCAGGAAATAGGTAATAAAAACAGGTGAAACTGACGGTTTTTGCGAAAAAAAAGCGGCACTTTGTTGTCAAACTGGCAATGCTTTTGAAATTGACGGCATCACGATGTAGTTTGTGGTGTCAAAAAGTCGATTTAATCAGCGCTTCCTTAAAAGAATTGAACCGTGCCGTTTTTTCCGGGCGTAAAGGGAAAAACAGCGCAAACTGAACGCGCAGTTACTGGAAATACGCAGTGCGCAAGCAGGAGTGTGTTCCATGTAAAGCGCAATATTTGTGCGAGGATGTAGCAAAAAACCGGTATGTCGGGCTCTTTCGAATGGCAGAAGGGTAAGGCTTTATGCCAATGAAACAGTCATGCGAGGCAGGGATGCACCAGCAGGAAACGTTTTGCAGGATATCGCGAAGCTGAAATGGCGCGTATCAGATTGCTTGTGAATCAAGCACTCTCTCCGACCGTTTTGAGCAATGTCCCAGTACCTGTTCAAAGGCAGCACCAAAGAGTGGATGGAAAGCAGTTTCAGAATGAGGAAATGCCCTGAATTGCGATCATCCGCATGGGAAGATTATCCACTTTGATGAGGCCTGAAAATTATTTTCGATGGCGGGAGCACCCTGCCCGATCCACACCTGATGGATCTGTCTGTGGTTGCTGCTGTCAGAGTCCGGGAAACAAGCCAGAGGACAGGAGATGTTTGAGAATGAAATGGCTGCAAGCAAACCATCTCAAAACTTGCCTGCTGTAGAAAAATCGGCAGAGGAATATGCCCACGAAGTGCAAAGGCTCGGTATTTATCTGAGAGCACTGGTGAATAATTCACATGGCTATTACCTTCTGCTGGACTCCGATATGAAAATCCTCTATTACAGCGACAGTCTGTTGAGGGTAACAGGAATGGTGGATGGTGAACTGCTTGTTGGAAAGCCAGTGCACGAAATCTACAAATTGTTTCATGAACTGTTTTACGACAAAAACTACTCGGCAGGGGCGATTCGCCGTCTGCAGCGCGCCTTTTCCGGTGAGGAAAATTTTTATGAAAATGACACCATAGTCCTGCCCTCCGGTGAGAAGCGACTGTATCAGATCAACTACAAAAAGCTGACGAGCGCAGTTGACAGTATCGAAGGTGTGCTCATTTTCGCACAGGACATCACGGATTTGCGGTTTGAAGAGGCAAAAAAACGTGTGGACGCCATGTTGCATTCAAGCGTATTGCCCTGTTATGTGTGTGACGAAAACGGCGATGTGCTGGCATTCAACAGTGAAATTCCCAAAGTCTTCGAGATCAGCAAAGATATGTCTCCCAGTGATTTCGGAGAAGTCATGGTATTGCTCCTCCAGCCGAAATTCCAGCCTTGCGGGGAAGTAAGTGAATCCGTACGGCAGAAACTTCTCAAGGAAGCATTGCAGACGGGGTTTGCCCAGACGGAATCCTTTTTGCAGACAAAAGCCGGAGACCCTTTATTTGTACGCATAACGGTTCTCCGTGCGCTGTGGCCGTTTGGCTTTCGCCTGATTGTTTATATACAGGACAAGACCGAGAAGTGCCTGGGCAGAAAGGAGCTCGCACGCATTCGTGAGCAGAACGAATTGCACCTTGCGAAACTGAATCTCGTGGTCAATGTCACCGGAGTCAGTCTCTGGTCAGTAGAGATTGACAGGGTTGACCCGACCAACCCGAAAAGCACTGCAATATTTTCTGATGCGTACCGGAAGATGCTTGGTTTTTCTGACGCAAAAGATTTTCCCAACGTGTTTGGCAGCTGGAGTGACCGGCTGCATCCCGCTGATGCGGAAAATGCCCTTGACCAGCTTCGTGCGCATGTATCCGACACCAGCGGAAAAACACCCTACAGTACAGAGTACCGTTTGCTGCGAAAGGATGGAAAGTATGGGTATTTTCGCGCTTCCGGTGAAGCTGAACGCGATCGCAGAGGTAATGCCATTCGCATGTCTGTTGCATTGATGGATATAACGCATGAGAAAAACACGTTGCTCGAAGCCGAGAAACAGGGGGAGGAACTGGAGCGTATCCGGGAACAGAAAGAACTTCTGCTGACCAAATGGAACCTGATGGTCAAGGCCTCGAGTGTCGGCCTGTGGAATGTGACTTTCGCGAGAAACGACGCGAAAAATCCGATAGTGGCCGTATGGTCAGACGATTTGAGGCAGATGCTTGGTTTTTCCGGCGAGCATGATTTCCCCAATGTCCTCGAAAGTTGGGCCAACCAGTTGCATCCTGACGACAAGGAGAGCGCCATCGAGCAGATGACCAGGCACATGATGGACCTGAGCGGTCAGACACCTTATGACGCCGAATTCCGGCTGTTACATAAAAATGGTCAATACGGATATTATCGGGCGTTTGGCGAAACGCTTCGGGATGCGGATGGGAAAGCCCTCAGTATGTCCGGTGCATTGATTGATATTACGGAAGCGAAAGAGATCCAGCACAATGCAGAACAAAAGAGCGCAGAACTCAGGCACATTCGCGAGCAGAACGAATATCATCGGGCGAAACTGCACATGGTTGCCCAGGCTACCGGGGCGGGTCTGTGGGATATGCAGATTGCCAGAGATGACCCTCTGAATCCGGCAAACAGTTTTACGTGGTCAGACGACTTCAGGCGCATGCTTGGATTTACAGATGAAAACGATTTTCCGGATCTGCTCGGTAGCTGGAGCGATCGTCTGCATCCGGATGACAAAGAGAGAACTTTGGAGCAGGCTGGAAAGCATCTGTCGGACACCAGCGGGAAGACGCCTTTCGATGTACAGTACCGGCTGATGAAAAAAGATGGGCAGTATGGTTATTTTCGCGCTACCGGTTCAGCCTTCCGGGATGAGGAAGGTAATCCCGTTCGCATTGCGGGAACACTTGTGGATATAACAGAAACGAAAAATCCTCCGATGAATGCAGAAAAGTAGTGGGTTGCGGTTCACGCTTCGAAAGATTGCGTCACGGTCCTGTTTCCCGGGTGCCCGCCCCGCGATGGTATGGCAGAAGTGGAAGGCTTTGTTGACAGGACTCAAACGCAGGATCGTCCAGTGCGAAGGATTTGATACCCATTTTTTTCGCCTCCCCGATCAGACCTCTATCTGAAGAATAAAGCGCAGAAGCGTTGTCGCAATATCCCGAATTCGGGATATTGCGACAAGCTTGCTCTACTCCACAGCATTTCAGTAGCATGGGAGAGAACGGTTTTTGTGGGGAAAACTGACTGATGCCGGGCCTTTATTGTTGACCCGAAGCGGTGATCAGGGCCAGGTTGCTATATTCCTCTCGTCCGCTCTGCATGAAATCTGCGCTCAAAGGCCAGAAACTGGTCATTTTCGATGGCTGTCCGCATTTCCTTCATCAGCTCAAGGTAGTAAAAAAGATTGTGAATGGTGGACAGGCGTGCACCTAAAATTTCGTTTGCCCTGTTCAGGTGATGCAGATATGCGCGTGAAAAGTTGCGGCAGGTATAGCACGGACAGGTTTCATCGAGAGGCATCTGGTCATCACGAAAGCGTGCGTTACGAATGCGGATGTTGCCAAATCGGGTGAAGAGCCAGCCGTTGCGGGCATTACGGGTTGGCAGCACGCAGTCAAACATGTCAATGCCGTTGGCGACCCCTGCGACCAGATCCTCGGGTGTGCCGACTCCCATCAGATAGTGTGGCTTGTCTTCGGGAAGGCGCGGGCCGGTGTGGGATAAAATCCGGAGCAGTTCTTCTTTTGGCTCGCCAACGGAAAGACCGCCGATGGCTATTCCGCAAAAGCCCATCTCATTCAGTGCCTGCAGCGACTCATCGCGCAATTCGGGAAACATGCCGCCCTGGACAATACCAAAAAGTGCATTCGGGTTCGCAAGTGATTCAAATTCGGCTTTTGACCGCACTCCCCAGCGCAATGAAAGTTCCATGGACCGGGCTGCGATATCTTTTGTTGCAACTGCCCCGTTAACGAGGTAGGGCGTGCATTCATCAAACTGCATGGCAATATCGGAATCGAGAGCGGTCTGTATCTGTATGGAGATTTCAGGCGAGAGGAAAAGTCTGTCGCCATTGACAGGTGAAGAGAACTGCACGCCTTCTTCGCGTATTTTTCGCAGTCTGCCGAGGGAATAGACCTGAAATCCACCAGAGTCCGTCAGCAGAGGGCGATCCCAGCCCATGAACTGGCGCAGCCCGCCAAACTGTTCAATGATGCTGATACCCGGTCGCAGCCAGAGATGAAAGGCATTGCCCAAAATGATCTGGGCGTTGATTTCTTCCAGTTCCATGGGCGACATGGCCTTGACGGTGCCATAGGTGCCAACCGGCATAAAAACCGGTGTTTCAACTGTGCCGTTATTGAGCGTCAGGCGTCCGCGTCGGGCGTTGCCACTGGTTTTCAGTAATTCAAATCGGAGCATGCTCACCAGATTTCAGGTTAAAAGCCTTAAGTGAAAAAAGTTTATTATCAACGAAAAATACAGTAACTGACAATGCCTTGACGGATTTCAGGGAAATCATGGGAAAAGTCAAAGCTCACTGACAAAGTCTGCATTTTCCGGAAAAAAGGCGGATTTTTTCGCAATGTGACCAATGAAGTCCGCCGCATCATGCTTTTTCCAGGTTGGGGGCAGCCGGCTTTTCGTGGTTCAGCAGCATCGCGTCTCCATAGCTGAAAAAACGGTATTGTCTGTCGATGGCGTGGGCATACATTTTTTTAATCAGTTCATGCCCGGCAAAGGCGCTGACCAGCATGAGCAGGGACGACTTCGGCAGATGAAAATTGGTAATGAGCCGGTTTACTATCTGAAATTCAAAGCCTGGCGTAATAAACAGACGGGTTTCACCACTGCCTGGAACAATGTCGCCGTTTTTTGCGGCAGCTTCCAGTGCCCGCAGACTGGTTGTTCCAACAGCAATAATGGCGGCACCTCTGGCACGTGCCTGCCGGACAGCGTTACTTGTGTGTTCGGAAATAAAGTACCGTTCTGCGTGCATCTGATGTTTTGAGATGTCTTCCTCCCGTACTGGCTCGAAGGTACCTGCCCCTACGTGAAGCGTAATAGCGGCGGTATTGACTTCCCTGCTCTGAAGGCGATCCAGGAGGGCCTGGTCAAAGTGCAGTCCGGCAGTGGGTGCTGCTGTTGCTCCGGGTTCTTTTGCAAAGATGGTCTGATACCGCAGGAGGTCTTCTGCATTGGCCTTTCGTGTAATGTAAGGCGGCAGAGGCATGTGACCGTACTGCTCCAGAAGCGAAAGTACGTTGCCCTCAAAGCGAAGAAGATAAAAGTCATTTTGTCTTTCGAGGACTTCAGCATCAAAAGCGTCTGCGAGAAAAAGGGTTGAGCCTGCTTTGGGGGGTCTGGAGGCGCGAATTTTTGCGAGGGCGGTATGGTCATCCAGAGCACGCTCGATCAGCACTTCTATTTTTCCGCCGGTTTTTTTGTTCCCTGGCATGCGGGCCAAGATGACTT
>Ga0099364_10007049_pt1 | contig 16176 bp, 12 predicted proteins | sample TergutTh196P3_FD_73070 | JGI IMG/M metagenome (GOLD analysis project Ga0099364, IMG submission 73070) | Microcerotermes parvus P3 segment gut microbial communities from Pointe-Noire, Republic of the Congo - Th196 P3 | ecosystem: Host-associated > Arthropoda: Insects > Digestive system > Gut ...
CAACTTTTCGTTATCAAAACAATTGGCAACTTTAAAAACGATCGGTATACGCATCGCTGTTGGCGCAAAACTGGCACAGTTGCGTACAATGTTTATATCCGAAGCCGCCCTGATGCTTATCATTGCCTGGGTGTCGGCTTTGTTTTTAACATTCATTGTATTGCCGGTTGTGCAAACGGAGCTGTTAAACGTGCCCTTGCATTTTAACGATTTATTTTCGCCCACACTGCTTGGTTTTAGCCTTGTTATGTTAGTGGCTATTGTAGTTATCGCCTCGATTGCGCCTGTTTACATTATTTCCCGTTTCGACATCCAAAGTCTGTTCGGCAAGGGCAGAATGCGTCTGGGTAAGCAACAGGTTAAACAAACGCTTACTGCCTTTCAGATGGCGGCGTCTATTGTACTGCTTGTTTCCCTCTTTACCATATACAAACAGTTGGGTTATGCGCGAAACTATAACCTGGGATTTGACAAAGAGCATTTAATCAAAATTGATCTTAGCGGTTCTTTAGGCGAACGCCAAGCATTTAAGCAAACGGTTGACCAATATGCTTTTGTAGAGAATTCCGCCTTGAGCGGCGGTGCGCCCGGAAGTGTTAATATGATTTATGGCAGTAATATGATAAATGATGCAGGCGAAGAAATTTTTTTAAGGTTTCAAGTGATGTTAATAGATGAGAACTTTATGGAAACAATGGGCATACGGTTGGTTGACGGTAGAGAATTGCTTTCTTCCGATTTTGGAGTAAGCTGCTATATAAACGAGGAAGCCCTTAAACAAGCCGGATGGGAAAGCTACGAAGGAAAAAGATTTAATAACTCCGGCGGCTATGATATTATCGGTATTGTGAATAATTTCAGCATGTTATCCGTACATAACAAGCAAGAACCTATAGCTCTTTTGACTTTACAGGGAGAAGATCAACAACAGTTCAGTAAGCTATCCGTTCGGCTTAAACCCGGTAATTTGCCCGCACAGATGGGCGAGTTGGAAACAATATGGAAACAACACTATGCAAACGCGCCCTTCAGTTACTCATTTTACGATGATGTTTTTGACGCTTTTTACCGCAAAGAAACGCAACAGGCAAAAGGGATAGCCTCTTTTTCGATTATTGCACTGTTAATTACCTGCATGGGACTGATTGGACAGGTGTTTCAAGCCTGCTTAGTCAGGCGCAAAGAGATTGGCATCCGAAAAATACACGGCGCCGGCATAATGGATATTATGGCGCTGTTCAACCTGACTTTCGTAAAACTGTTTATCGCCGCATTTATTGTTGCCGTACCAGTCTCGTATTACTTTATGACTAAATGGCTTCAAACCTTTGCCTACAAAACGCCGCTCAGCTGGTGGGTTTTTGCATCAGCGGGAGTTGCTACGCTTGCCATTACGTTGACAGTAGTCAGTTGGCAGTGCAGGAGTGTTGCGAAGGCGAATCCGGTAGAATCAATTATGACTGAATAGGAAAAGACCGTAAGACCGTAAGACGGCAAGATGGTAAGAAAAAGTAAATATAGAATAATTAATACAAAAATGAAGAAAAAGTAACCCTGTAAAAAAGCAAAACTTTAAGAAATTCAGGTTCTTACATATACTTATTCTCTTACGGTCTTACCATCTTACGGTCTTACGGTCTTCTTTCACCGAATAACAGAATAATTAACAATAACTGACTATGTTATACAATTTAAAACATGCAATTCGCAATCTGCGCCGCAACGGATTCTATTCCGTCATCAATATGACCGGTTTGGCTGTGAGCCTGGCGGCGTGTATCCTCATCATGCTCTGGGTTTGGGACGAGCTGAGTTATGATAAATTCCACCGCAATGCCGACCGGATTTACAGTGTCAATACGCATATCGAAACGATGTCGGCTATCATGTCGCCGCTGCCGTTAGGCGATGCGATCATGGAAGAACTGCCGGCGGTGGAGATGTATTGCCGGTGGGATTACTCCGGCATCAATATCCACTTTCTGGAGTACGGTGGAGAAAAGTTTTATAACAGTGAAACTTACACGATTGCCAGAGCAGACCCTAATGTTTTCGACATGTTTGATTTCAAGATACTCAAGGGAAGCGCCGATAACTTGACGTCCGACTGTATGATTATTTCGGAAACGGTTGCGCAGATGCTCTTTGGCAATGGGGATGCGGTGGACGAGATGATAACAACAAGCAACGGACATGTTTTCCGTATAGCGGGTGTGATGCAGGATTTGCCATCCAACACATCCTTGCAGGCATCCATTTTACTGTTTCTCGACCACACTAACAGTAGCGACTGGGACAATTTCAACTATGCTACCTATCTGTTACTTCGTCCAGGCGCCGACGCAAATCGCACAGGTGAAGACATTACAGCGCTTATCAAACGTAAAAAACCCGATCTGGAAGAAATGGCGGTCTTTTCGATGACCCTTCAAAATATCAGGCAACATCATCTGTATGAGGCAAGCGGCGAAGACAGAGGTATGCAAGCCGTGCGGCTGTTTGTGCTTATCGGCGCCTTGATTCTTGTGATTGCCGGTATAAACTATGTGAATATTGTTACTGCACGCGCCACGAAACGGAGCAAGGAAATAGGCTTGCGTAAAGTGATAGGCGCTTCGAAAACCAATTTGCTGGGTCAGTTGCTGGGCGAGGCGGTACTGCTCTTTGTGATGGCAATTGCCATTGCGTTAGCGATTGTCGTTTGCGTACTGCCTCTTTACAATACACTTACGGCAAAAACGTTTGACCTTATTTCCAGTATTCCGCAGATCGGTGTGATTTGCACAGGCGCTTTTCTTGCCGTAACACTGTTAGCCGGTCTGTACCCCGCCTTTATGCTGTCATCATTCCAACCGTCCGAAGCGTTCAGGAACACTTCGCGATCCGGTAAAAATGTGTTCTTCCGCCGGATGCTGGTAGTGGTTCAATTCGTCTTTTCAACAGGATTAATCATGGGAACATTCGTGATGGGACGTCAATTAGCCTATATTCAATCCATTGACCCGGGTTATAATCGCGAGCAAATTGTAACCATTCCAACCCACCAAATGAATGTGGAAGCCGCACGGGGTGAGTTGCTCAATGTGCCCGGTATCACAGGCGTCAGCGCCGCCGACAACAGGCTATGCAGTATCTATAACTTCAGCGATGTTGAATGGGACGGCAAAGATCCCAACGACATGGTTTTATTATATCGATCCAATGTGGAGCGTCATTTTATTTCCACAATGGGTATGAGGCTTGTGGCAGGTTCGGATTTCTCCGGCACAGAAGCCGACAAAGACGTCTGTCTCATCAACGAGACCGCCGCGCGTGTGTTTGGCTTCGATGATCCTGTTGGTCAGCGCATCTCATCCGGCGACAGGGAAAGCATCATCGCCGGCGTAGTCAAAGATTTCAACTTCCAGGATATGTACAGCAGCATCGCTCCCTTTGTCTTTTACAACGACCCCGATCGCAATCATTTCCTGCTGTATGTAAAGATTGACGCGGGCAAGACCGCCGCAGCGCTTGAACAGATCGAGCAGGTGTGGAACCGCTACAATGAAGGTTATCAGTTTAGTTATACTTTCTTAGACGAAACCTTTGAGCGAATGCACCGTGCCGACATGCGCAGAGGGATGCTGTTCAACATATTTGCCGTGATTGCCATTATCATTTCCTGTCTTGGACTGCTCGGACTGGTAACGTATACCGCCGAATCCAAAACCAAAGAAATCGGTATCCGCAAAGTGCTGGGCGCCGATGTATCGGGTATTGTCATGATGCTGTCAAAAGATTTTCTTATCCTGGTGGGTATCGCCATGCTGATTGCTTTCCCATTGTCATACTGGCTATTTAACAGCATGTTGGAGAATTTTGCCTATCGCATCAGTATCAGTTGGTGGATGTTTGCAGTAGTGGCATTGATTGTCATTGTATTAACACTGTTTACCGTTGGCTTTCAGGCTATCAGGGCGGCGACGGCGAATCCGGTGAAATCAATTATGAATTGTGAATAATTGAATCAATAATCATTGTTTTAATGTAAAAATTATGCTATCAATTACTTTACTCATTAATTCGGGAATAATTTTTCCCGCCTTGCGAAGAATAATACGCTTATCCGCTGTAAAAATACGTAGTGGACGAATCAATGAGTCGACTGGTAACGAACCGGATACAAAGTCCTTTGATGTTAATGCCTGTACAAATGAATCATTCGACGGTTGGGATGTGATTTGGCAAAGTAAAATGTCATCGCCTCGAAGATTGGACAAAACCAAAGCCGGACGTCTTTTGGATCCCGACAAATCGGAAAAAGGAAAAAGAATGACAACTACGTCGCCTTTTACAAATCTTTCCACGCGTTGTCTTCTTCAGGTGTTAACCAATCTTTTGCCAAAACATGTTCGCTTGCATAATGGGTTTCCGTTTTGTCGGTTTTTCCTGAATTATCAAAAACCCTGTCGCCTAATTTGCGTGCCAGCGTCGCTAACAAACGAGCATTACTTTTCGATTGACTGTGTATCACCAATGTTTGCATTGTAACTTTATTTTTGACAAAAATACATGATTATTCTGAAATGACAATAAAATCTCAAATATGAATCAAAAAATGAAAATTGTTATGAACTTATTTTTTATTAAAATTTTCATCCGCAATTTATCGCGGAAAGGATTGTTTCCTGTCATCAATATTGCGGGACTTTCCATAGGACTGGCGGCAGTATTGCTTATTTACGCCTTTATCTTCAACGAGTATTCGTTTGATAAATCGTTTACGCATCATCAGCGTATTTATCGGGCTAATGCGTATGAGTCATTAGCGGTACGGGAGGGAATGTCTGGTCGTAGCGCCGAAGCTTTGGCGCCTGCTGTTAAGGAAGAGATCCCCGGAGTGGAGGCTGTCGTAAGGGTTAATGTGCATCCGCAGATTAGTGTGAAAGCAGGTAATGTGCCGTTTAAAGTTGAAAAAATTTGCTGGACAGATGAAGATTTCTTTCTTTTGTTCAACACGCCCTTCATTTATGGCTCTCCGGAAGAAATATTTGCGCAACCGGGAATGATTGCTCTTTCCGAATCGCAAGCCCAAATTATCTTTGGCGACCATAATCCGATTGGAGAAATCCTGATGCTTTACGATAGACTTCCAATGGAAGTGAAAGCTGTTTACAGGGATTTTCCTAAAAACTCATCTTTACATGGCCATCAAATGATCGGACATCTCATGTCGTCAAGTAGTAGTTGGCCACACAACCCTCGCTGGAGCGATTTTACGCCTGATACCTATTGCCTGCTGGCTCCGGGTACGCATGCGGCAGATGTGGAAGCAGGAATGCAGCGGCTGGTTGAGATGAATGTGGAAAACCCTTCCTGGCAAATCAGACTGCAACCTTTGGATAAAATCCATTTGTATTCCAAAGACTTTTTAGATTATGGGAATCTCACCGGTAATCTCGGAGACATCGGACAGGTAAAAATGTTTTCGCTGCTGGCTGCCATTATTTTGTTAGTCGCCTGCATCAACTACATGAACCTTTCGACTGCCCGCGCACAACATCGTGCCAAAGAAATAGGCATCAGTAAAACGGTTGGAGCCAAAAGAAAAGAAGTTGTATGGCGGTTGTATATCGAAACAGGCATGTTTACTTTCCTGTCTTTTGCTTTCGCTGTTGTGTTGACGCTTATGGCGTTGCCCATTTTCAATACCATATTGGGGCAGGATATTCGTTCCGAAATATTTCTCAATACAAGGTTTCTGTTAGGCATGTTGTCCGTCTATCTGGTAACCACGTTCATGGCGGCATCCTATCCGGCATTGTACATGTCAAAGTTTCCATCGATAACCGTCATTAACCGGTCGGCGTTTACCAAAGGCAGCAGTCATGCCCTTGTAAGGAGAGGTTTGAGCGTTGTGCAGTTTTCGGTAGCGACAATTTTGATTGCCTGGGTGATTGTCATCCAAACGCAGATGAGTTTTGTAAACAGTAAGGACAAGGGATACAACGTACATCATGTTATTGGCATTCCCCTTCCCAACCAGTCGAGTTTAGATGCTTTGAAGAATGATTACCTGGCGCAGGAAGCGGTATCAACGGCAGCCTTCGCCACAGGCTTCCCAATAAGTCAAGGTAATGGTAGACCATTGTTTAAAACCATGACAGAATTGCGCGAACTTCAAAATGAATTCAATAATGGAAACACAAATTATCAAGCGAATTTTGTTCAGATGAGTGTAACGACAGCATCTCCCGAAACCATCGATTTGCTTCAACTCAAATTGATAATAGGAACAACGCTCCCTGAACGCAGACCGGGCGACAGCATTATGAGTATGGTCATCAATCGCAAGGCAGTGGAATATCTTGAACATAGATTTTCATAGATATTATCCCACCCTAATTTTCAAGAGGTAGAAGTCGCATGAAAGTGCACATATTTATTTTTCAGCCATGGATACTTCGTTGTCTGCGATTGTTTGAAGAAATCGAGTAGGAGTGGCAGTTCGCGTTTCTTTTTCAGGTCTATGCGTATTTCCGTTTCTCCGATTTCAATTTCGCCGCTATTGTCGACAAATTTTTCATAAATCCGTTCATCCGAAAAGTGATGATATCTGTCTAAGGAAAAGGCTAATAGCCGGTACATGTTATGTGCAAAAATGGACATGACAAGGTCAAAATCCACTTTGATCACCATCGAAGAGGATACCCTGTTGAGATGAAAGAAGTCTATTTGCTGCGCTATTCCTTTTTCAACAAGCCATCTTTTTGCGTATTTCCTGACAATGGATTCTACCGGAAGGTCAAAGTCATTGGTCAATATTACGGCCGGTTTTACTTTACCGTTTCCTGTAATGACAATTTGACGAATCGTTTTTACCTCACCCTTCTTTTCAGTTGTGTATCCGGGTAAGGTGACATGTTGCTCACAGACTTTCAATGTCCTCTTTTTCAATCCGCTTTGCTCTACCCGTATTGTTTTCCATGTGGTGATTTGTCCGATTTGCTCAAGCATTTTTCCCCCTCTGCGCCGGATGGTGATAAATTTGATTTGCCGGTCATCCAGCCTGGAAAGATTTTGGCAGTTCGTGAACTTGCTGTCGAACACCAAATATTTCAATGGATTGGATTCATCCGGGGCAGTACGGTAAAAATCAAGGTATTCCAATACGACATCCGGCTCGTTTCGATGCATAACGTCGCAGTTGCCATAATCAATGATACCGCTGTCCGGGTCTTGTGCCAGGACAGCCAGCATGCTTGAGAGCGCCTTCCCCCGCTTGCCACTCCAGTTGTTTTCCAGATGTTCCGATTCGCCCCAGTACGGAATGGTCGTAAAGTCAAGGTTTGACGTGTCGGAGAGGAGACCATGACTTGCCCATACTTTATGCAACTCCTTTAGAAAGGACAGGTTCATTGCGGAATCTACCCGGCTGGAATAGGAACTGTACCAGGCCGTCTTGGGCAAAACATTCAACCCTGCAAACAGCCCCATCCCGCGATCCATGCACCAGAGGTCGTCATGGCTGTAACGCTTTACATTGGAAAGTTTCAAGGCAAGGAAACAAAGAATAGAGGACATCCTGTTGACAGTCCTGGTAAAAGGATAGGATGACCGTTCAATGATACGGTGAATACCATACCGGAAAAGTATCGGCAGGAAGGCAAACAGTCCGGTATGGGAAGAGAAAAATTTTTCTGCATCCCAGCCTAATTTTTCCGCAACAGGCGCTTTTATCGGAGGGAGTTCCAATTGCTTTTTTGTCAGTTTGCACCGTCTGGGCAAACGGGCAAACCCCGCGTCATAAAGGATATTGTAAACATATCTGTAACCCACCTCATAAGACTTGGAATTGAGGATGGCAACAATGTCTTCAACGGAATTGTTCTTCTTGCGAAGGCTGATAATCAGGTCTTCCAAGTCATCGTCCTTCCCCGGTTTCCGTCCTGAAACGGCTTCTTTGAAGAAGTAGTCTTCCCCGTTATTTTCTTTGAGGAACTCCCTGAAATCTCTTGTCACGGAATAAAAAGAGGATAATGTGTATCCGTGTTTCTCTGCCACTTCGGCTGCCGGGAGTTTGTCCACGAAAAAGTCGTGCAATGCGTCATACCGTTTTTTGTTAACGGAATTACTGAAATCGAAATATTCTTCTGGCGTCATACGTTGTTGAAATTAGGGTTATATAAATCCATGAAACAAAACGCCGCAAAGGTATAAAAATAATTCAATAAAACAAAGAAAAATCATATAATATTCATTTAAAGCCGAATAATAGGCATTCTGGATACTGCGTACCCATATAAATGAAGCATATAAAAATCGGTGAAGTGCTGTATATTAATATATCATACCCTAATTACATTAGAAATACAACCAAAAAAATAACATAAATCTCTGTATCACAGCAAATTAACAACTGTTCGAGCAAAGATTCATTAGGGCGATTTTTATCCATGAAAATCTATGATTAAGTCACACATCTGTTACTTATTTATTCAAACCGAACAGTAATAACCAGCCCCCCTTGCTTTTGACGGGGATCGGATCATGGACGCCAAAAGCCCTTCTTTCCTGGAAACTTTCGACTGCTGGGGCTTCGATGGTTACTTTCGACGGGTCTAACCCTAATTTCTGCCAATCTATTTGCAGGCGAACCGCCTGATCCTGAGCGCCAAAGTTGCCTAACGAAATCAATATTTTATCCGGGCGGATATATACGGTCGCTTTTACATCCGGATGATTGGTCGTTACCGGACATGCTTCATCCCAATAACCAACCATTTGCGCTTCTTCGATGCCGAAGTCTTTCCACAGTTTCCAGACGGGCGCGGGCGAAACAGTTCCAACGCCATACCGGTTAGTAGCGCCATACACCATACCCAGATACGGGTTTCCACCATCGCCATAATGCAGCATCTCGCTCATCACCCCGAAAGGTATGCCTGAAAAGGTGACGAACCATTCATCGGGCGTCATCAGGTTGTAATGGAAATCCTCTCCAAACCAAAGCCGGTCGATATATGGGAAATAATCGGTATATTGATTTGCCGGACCATTGGAATAAGCTCTATGTGAATGTAAATCAATAAGCGCGGTAGGGCGATATTGGGCGATAATTTTGCGCATCCGTTTCATGATATCCCTGTCAAACGACACATCGTCCATGTACAGACCGTCTATTTCGTAATTCTCGAACATCCAGCGCAAGCCTTCAAGATAATAATTGATCCATCGCGAAAAGGCGTTCTGTATCAAAGAGGCGTCAGCTTGTTGACCGGGAAGCGGGGTATACCAGGCCGAACTGAAATCGTCAATCAAATGTTCGCACAACCAGGTCGGGCCATATCCGTCGCCTGTCGGAAATATTTCATGATTCAGGCTTTTGAGGGCAAAAATTTCCGCTGTATAATTGCTCAGTTCCCGGATGGTGTAGTACAGTTTGACTTTGCGATTGGCGGCATGTTGTTCGCGTATATATTCTACCAATGGTTCCCTTACCACAAACGGGTAGTTGATATAGGGATTCTGCTTGTTTGAATGATGAATATTGGCAATGTTTGCCCCCTCCTCGGCTGCTTTGGCAAAACCGTCCGGGTTGGCGTGATAATACCTTTCAGAAAAGTGTTTAGCCGTGTTTACAGGTTTGAGAGGGGTGATCAGCAATGCAAATTCAAAATCCGCCGGTTGAGTGGACAGGATTTGGCTGCCTGTAGCGGCAATCACCGTTGCAGGTTGATGTTTGTTCCCTGACACGGATATGTTCCCTTTCCCGTCATTCTCCCATACTTTAGGCGGAGCTGCCTTGTAATCCCCTAAAAGCGGGCCATGATACGCCCCTCCCCTAAATTCTACATGAAGTCCGGCTTTATCGCCTCCTATCCAGTAGCTGTCCCAGAATCCTTTCCAGTTCCATGTGAAATTTTGCGGGCGGGTTCCCCCGTCATATCCTGCTCCCATGAAATATTCGGAAGCAGCAGGTGTGTATGAGGTCACAAGTTTGATATCTTTCACCTGAATTTCTTTTTCAGCCGATACCTTCACGTGATAACGGACATAACCGTCGTATTCCATGTAAGCAGCACAATTGAACCGAAAACCATCCTGTTCGGACGAAGCGTTCCATTGCACCAATCCATCGGCTTTCTTTTCAGCCTGCATATTCACAGCACTGAAAACAACATTTCCCCGTTCAGTCTCTACAACAAATGACATGGGCTGGGTCAGTATCTGCCGACCATTGATTTCTATGGCGCTCGGCAACCCATTCCCATCTATTTCCAGTGTTTTACCGGTAGCTGTTACTTTATTGCCGGTAAGTTCCATGTTACCGTATGGCGTTACAGGCAGATCATCCATGCCGATGGTTGAATTGAGCCACCTCAGACGTGCGTGACGCCACAGGTCGCCGTCGCCCTTGTCTGCCAATAAATCTTTTCCCGTATGGATCGTTATATCAACTGTTTGTGGCGATACGCCCTCTGCGGTAACCGTTACTGTTCCAGTATACTTTCCTCCACGAACGGTTTCCGGTATTTGCAGTCCGCACCATAAGGCTTGCACCTTACCCTGCGGGACATCTACCTGAAATTCAACCGGTTGACCGTCCCAATTTGTTCCGCCCAAGTTGAAGCATGTAATATCCTCGCTTGAAATCACATTTCCCGAACTGTGCTTGAAATCGCTGAATATCAGGCGAATATCTTTAAGCGGTTTTGTTGTCGCCCAAACGCCTATTTGCCAGGTGTAGTATTCATTAGGCAGAGCAAATCCTTTGAATTGGTTGGTTGCCGCTTCTTTTGCCCACCGTACCGGAATAGTCGTTAGCCGTATCGGATAGGCGCGGTCTTCGGGGAACAGGCGGAAGTCGCCTTTGTTTTTTTGCTTCAGATCGTTCACCTCCTTTTCAGAGGCTATCAAGCCCATAGGGGTAAAAAAATCGAATTTCGACCGGGCTTCGAACCTGATAACTTTAGCTTCCGGTATAGCTTTGAGGTTATTTTTTACTTCCTTCTCCCACGCAGGATCGGCTTCATACTCCGGAGAGAGGTAAAAATTCCAAAAAGACTTTCCGCGACCGCTATCCCATACATTATGAAATTTGGCCGGAAGATAATAAACCTCATACGTTCCCGGTACGGTTTTCGGTTGAAAAGCAATGACGCCCTTTTCGGAAGAGAAGTCAAGGATACTGACATTTTTCACCTCTTCTCCAGTTTGAGCATCCATCACTATTACTTTTTTAGTCTCCGGCCGCATATCCGACCGGCGCCAGGGCAAGGTCGCTTTGACAACATCCGGTGCGCCAGAACGCGCACTGCCATCCACCGTCACAATTGCGCGATGGTTTCCCAACATGTCAACATTCCAAACCGAATCGGCAATCGTAAACGGAACGCCGTCAGGCGCAAACGCCATATATTGGCTTTCACCGTCCGGTATTGGTGCGGCACAAGCGCCCAGCAGGCAGCAAATCGAAATAATCAAATAATTTTTCATCTATTTCTATTATGAATATTTTATACTTTCAGAAAGATTTTCTGCCGATACAGGAAATACAAAAACGCCCAACATACTGCTACGTATCCGCAACCATTCAGGAGAGTCGCCCATGATTCGGGAAACAAGGCGACCATACCCTTGAATAAAACATTGGAAGTATAGGAGAAACTGATGAATTGCTGCGCCATATAAATGGTGATGGAATTCATGCCGATTACGGTAAAGAAAAATGTCCATTTTCGGCAGCCCCACACATCAATGATCAGATAGAAAAGCGAAAACAGCAGCAAACTTAAACCGCCTGCAAAGCATACGAATGAACTCGTCCACAGGTTTTTATTGATCGGGAAAACGAAATTCCACAATAAACCGACGGCTACCAGCGCTACGCCTGCCAGAGCCATATATCCGGTACGCCGCAGCTCGGTAAACCCTTCTTTGCGCCATCTCACAAATACGCCGGTCAGCATCCCCAGCATAGCGGTTGCTGTAGCAGGAATAACCCCTAACCAGCCTTCGGGATCGTGGATACCCTTGTAAAATTTGCCGGGAAGGAACAAACGGTCGAAATAACTTGTAAAGTTGCCTTCCATCGAAAAACGGTCGGCGCCGGGGTTGTCGAATGCAGGTACAAACGTGAGCAACAACCAGTAAAAAATAAGCAATCCTGCACACCATGCCATACGTATGTACTTTTTACCTGTGTTGATGAAGATTAAAGCAGCAAACATCCATGCCAGACCTATACGTCCCAAAACGCTGGCAAACCGTATTTGAGAAAAATCGAATGATAATATGCCGTTTTCAGCGGCGCTGCCTGTTTTCATATATGCAAACCGCAATAAGCCGACAATCATCCCGAGTAAAACTAAAAGCAGTCCGCGTCGGAATATCTGCCTGTATAGCGATTTTTTGGAAGCGCCGTTGGCCATGCGCTTAGCCATCGAAAAAGGAAATGAAATCCCGGCAATAAACAGGAACAGCGGGAATATCATATCCTCGAAAGTAAAACCATGCCATTCAGCATGGTGTAACTGCGTTTCCCACCATACAAACGGCGTCCAGCCCGTGAGCGAGGCTAACCCGGCAAAAATACTTCCGCCGCCCATGATCCATAACATGTCGAATCCACGCAATGCGTCTAATGATTGTAATCTTTTCATGATTTAAATATTTAAATAACGTCGGCAAAGGTAGCAAAAAGTTTTAAAGTAAGCATATTTCATCACCCGATGAGGTGTATTGCAAATGATCTCTTGTCCCTTTAGGGACATCATATTGGTAGATAATGGGGCTTTCCTCCCTCCAAACGTCCCGTAGTTAATGCCATTTGACCGTGCAAATAATTAACATAGTTTAACATACCTTTTTTATATATTGATTATAAATAAGTTGATATTGTTCAATTACCGGTTTAGCAATTCTTGTTGCCATGTGAATGAATTGCAGGTCTTTATTGTCGTCCAATAGTATTTTGACTCTGTTGAAATCGCTGATATAGTGGTCTACCGCTCTTTGGGAATGATTTGTTTCGAGTGCGATGATATTGGATGCCTTTTTTTCCACTACATGTTTATAAACAATCATTGGTTTGTGTGTGATGGTTGACCCCATATCATGCAGCACTCCCGGATGTGGCAACACGGTTTGGTTTTCCGTTTCGTACTGGATTCTTGCTTTAGAAATTGTGCTATCATAGGTAGCCAGAATAAGTCCGGCATCTCTTGTAGAAAGTATTCCCCCTTGCTGATAGGCTTCCCGCATGATTCGGGCAACGATTTGTTTTCGGATTTCTATTACTGATATTCCTTTTTCAAACATGGTTACCTCCTGATCGGTTACCACCGAGAGTATGACTGATTTGTACTTTCTTTTTTTTGAATCGCCTCTTGTATTTTTATCGAGAGCGTTCCAGAGCATTTGCCCGTGTTGGAGTCTGTCTCTTTGCGGCACATTTTCCTCGAAAATACGTATCAGTTCGTCAGCCACATTGGCGGCAGTAACCGGTCCGAGATAACGCAATTCGTGAACCAGAAAATTGACAATCACTGGTTTAAGAAACCGGTCGTGAGCAGACCGGTACTGTTTTACATTTCTTGAAGTCTGTATCATTTGACAGGGTTGTTTGAGGTTTGAATCATCGTTTTTTTTATTAGTTCGTTCAGTTCTTCTTCGCGATTTGGCATGATTTCCAAATTTTGATAAAGGTCATAATACTGCTGGGCAAGGCTCACTGAAATCTTTACCAGAAAGGCGATGGTTTTGATTTCGTGATTGTCTTTAGCCAGACAGACCACCCGTTTAAACTTTTCCACATAGTTGGCGATTGCCTCTATGCTATGATTCGTTTTTCGGGCGATGTCAGAGAATTCCATTCCCAGCAACCAGTGTTTAACAATCATTTCACGGTGCGAAATGGTGCGTCCCATGTCCTTGATGGTGGAACGCAGCGGCAAACAAATACCGGCGTCTTTCAACGCTTTTATATCACGTGTGAGGGTTCTTTCGCCGCAATTAAGCAAGCGATTGGCAATGTCTTCTACTGTAAGCAGACCGCCCTGTTGAAACGCTTCGGTAGCGATACGCTGCAGGCGATGACGGCGTAGCCCGATAACCCCTTCGCGTTCGCGAACCGACAAGTCATCACCGCCGTCGTCCAGGGTTAAGATGACGGTTTTCATCTGACAGCCGGATAACTTTTCCTTTGCCGAATTTTCGACCGAAACTACCTCGAAAAGCATCTGTCCGGGTTTCATCGAAGCGGTGTTGTCGAAAAAGGGCTGATAGACCTCGTATACGCAATTCAAGATTGCTTTTGCCTCAAAGGGGGAGCAGTTCATACCTGCCTGAAGACGGTTGGTGAATTGAACGTCCTGTTGCTTCTGTCCCAGACGTTCCCATTTACCGATGGAAGAATTGTTGATCATAATCGAATAGTGTTAAAATTAAAATTGTTTTTGCTGCCTTCCGCTGAAAAGAAGGCTCCGATCCTTGTAGAGAACCCGTAATACTGTTGGGCAATATTCACTGAAATCTTTACCGGAAAGGCAAAGGTTTTGATTTCGTGATTGTCTTTAGCCAGACATATCATCCGCTTGAACTTTTCCACACAGTTGGCGATTGCCCCTGTGCCATGATTTGCTTTTCGGGCGATGTCGGAAAATTCAATTCCCGAAAGCCAGCGCTTGACAATCATTTCACGGTGCGAAATGGTGCGTCCAATGTCCTTGATGGTGGAACGCAGAGACCGACAAATACCGGCGTCTTTCAACGTTTTTATATCTCGTATGAGGGTTCGCTCGCAACCATTGAGCACACGATTGACAATGGCTTCTATTGAAAGCAGATCGCCCTGTTGAAAGGCTTCAGCAGCGATACGATGTAAGCGATGACCACACAGGGCGATCATCCCTTTACGTTCTCGAACCGACAAGGCATCATCAGTGGCATCCAGGGTGAAGATGAGGGTTTTCATCTGACAGCCGGATAACTTTTCCTTTGACGAATTTTCAACCGAAACCACCTCGAAAAGTATCTGTCCGGGTTTCATCGAAGCGGTGTTGTAGAAAAAGAGTTGATAGAACTCATATACGCAATGCAAGATTGCTTTTGCCTCAGAGAGAGAGCAGTTCATACCCGTCTGAAGACGGTTGCTGAATTGAATGTCCTGTTGCTTCTGTACCGTACGTTCCCAGTTGCCGGCGAAAGAATAGTTGATCACAATCGAATCGTGTAAAAGCTGTTTTTGCTGCCTTCCGCTCAAAAGAGGAATCACCCGCTTAAACTTTTCCTCATAGTTGGCAATTGCCTCTATGCCATGATGTGTTTTTCGGGCGATGCCGGAAAATTCAATTCCCGAAAGCCAGCGCTTGACAATCATTTCACGATGCGAAATGGTGCGTCCCATCTCCTTGATGGTGGAACGCAGAGGCAGGCAAATACCGGCGTCTTTCAACGCTTTTATATCACGTATGAGGGTTCGCTCGCAACCATTGAGCAAACGATTGACAAGGGCTTCTACTGAAAGCAGATCGCCCTGTTGAAAGGCTTCAGCAGCGATACGCTGCAAGCGATGACGGCGCAGTCCGATAACCACTTCGCCTTCGCAAACCGATAAGTCGTCAACACCGGCGTCCAGTGTTAAGATGACGGTTTTCATCTGACAGCCGGATAACTTTTCCTTTACCGGATTTTCAACCGAAACTACCGCGAAAAGTATCTGTCCGGGTTTCATCGAAGAGGGGTTGTCAAAAAAGGGTTGATAGACCTTATTTATGTGATTCAGGATCGCTTTTGTCTCAAAGTGAGCCATCTCAAGACGGTAGCTAAGTCTAACGGTCCGTTGCTCCTGTCCCAGACCTTCCCCTTTGACGATGGAAGAATTGTTGGTCATAATCGAATCGTGTTAAAATTAAAACGGTTACTGCCTTCCGCTGAAAAGAAGGCTCCGCTACGCTCCGCCTTCTTTTCAGCGGAAGGCAGCAGCAAAGCGAACAACGACAAAGGTATCAAAATCCAACCAATATTACCAGTTTTTAACGTCATTTTGATAACATTTAAAATGTCATTTGGCGCAAATATAGGGACGTAATAAATTGCGTACCTACGGCACGCATAAAGAGGGTTAAATTCGGTTTTTTTCTACCGATATGCAGTCCCTAACGGGACAGAGAGTTGATGAGCTTGTCGAAGCAT
>Ga0099364_10007050_pt1 | contig 16175 bp, 10 predicted proteins | sample TergutTh196P3_FD_73070 | JGI IMG/M metagenome (GOLD analysis project Ga0099364, IMG submission 73070) | Microcerotermes parvus P3 segment gut microbial communities from Pointe-Noire, Republic of the Congo - Th196 P3 | ecosystem: Host-associated > Arthropoda: Insects > Digestive system > Gut ...
GTGAAGAGGCGCAATACCAGGCGCTGATGGACAATGCCGCCAAGGAGGCCAAGGCGCTGAACCTGACCCTGGGCAAGCCGTTGAGCGCCGAGCAAATCGCCGCGCTCAAGCACAACATCGTCTGGTTTGTCGAAAAGGACGTTCAAGGCCAAAAGGTGCTCGCCCCCGTGCTGTATCTGGCGCAAACGACCTCCCCCAACGGGGCGGCGCTCATGGCGGGCGGCGACCTTCAACTCAGCGCCCCGACGTTCACAAACGTGGGCACGATCAAAGCCGAGAACATTCTCGCGTTGATCGAGGGAAAACTCGAAAACACCGGGCTGATACAAAGCAGCGAGACGCTGGCGCTACTGGGCGGAACGATTGCCAACACCCAGGGCGGCATCCTGAGCGGGCAAGACATCTTTATCCAGGCGCAAGGCGATTTAATCAACGAAGCCAGCGTCACGGCCTGGGAGGCCCAATACGGACGCACGCAGGGTCATGGAGAAGCGATCGACGTGGCCGCGCGCATCGAAGCGGGCAACAGTCTGGTCATTCAAACGGGGGGCAATCTGCTCAATCAGGGCGGTGTGCTCCAGGCCGGAGGGGATGCTTACCTCGAAGCGGGGGGAAGCCTCGTCATCGACACGGCCCAAACCCAACAGGACTGGCACTCCGAGGGGCTCGGCTGGAACAGCCAATACCGCGCAACCACCCAACACGCGGCCCAGGTCGATGCGGGCGGCGATCTCACCCTGATGGCAGGGCAGAACCTGGCCGTGGTGGGCTCTCACCTCCAGGCGGGGGGCGAGGTCACGCTGCTCTCCGAAGGGCAGATCGTCATCGCCTCGGCGGCCGAGGAGTCGCACTACGAATACCACCACAAATCGGACGGGATCACACAAGACGCGATCAGTGACCGCCTCACCCAGCAAAGCGCCACGATCACGGGTGAGAACGTCACGCTCGTCTCCGGAGGAGACATCACGTTCATCTCCAGCCAGATCGAGGCTCAAAACGACGCGCTACTCTTCTCGGGCGGGGAGATCAACTTCCTGGCGGCCTACGATGAGCGTTACGACTTCGCCCACAGTCAAAGCAAAGGGGTTTTAAGCAAGAAGAGCACGACGGACATTGTCTATGACAGTCAGGCGGTCGCCAACCGGATCGAAGCCGGGGGCGACATCCGCGTCGAGAGCGTGGGCGATCAACGCTACCAGCGCGCGCAATTCAGTGCCGGAGAAGAACTGGCTCTGATCTCGGGCGGAGACATCTGGTTCGATGCCACCGTAGATCGTCACGAAGAAGTCCACGCCAAGACCAACAATAACCCGCTCTGGAACATGACCGCGAGCAAGGGGCAGACTGACGAGACCGTCCGACAGAACGAGTTTCGCGCCAAAAACCAACCCCTGATCGAAGCGTTGGGCAGCATCCATGTACAGATCAGGGAATACTCCCCGGAACAACAGGAACAACACCTTGCGCTGGGCAAGGCGATCGGACAGGCCATCGCGGTCAGTCCCGTGGCGAACACCCCCATTGACACCACGCAACTTGAGCCGCAGACCATCACGCAAGCCATCGAAGCGATGGTGGCGGAGAACCCGGATCTGGCCTGGCTCCAGCAACTGAACGAGCGTGGCGACATCGACTACGAAAAGGTTCAGGAAATCCATAAGGAGTGGAGCAAGCGTCACGAGGGGTTGGGCACGGTGGCGGCGGTCATCGTGGCGGTGGTGGTGTCGATCATCACCTATGGGGCGGCCATCGAACTGAGCGCGGGGTACATAACTGCCTCGGCGGCGGCGGGCGCGGCCTCGAGCGTGGCGGTGCAATACGGCACGACGGGCAAAGTGGACATGAGCCGGGTCGCCCAAAGCGCCCTGATCGCCGGGATTACGGCGGGGATACTGAACGCGCCGGTTTTTGAAGGCGGGCAAAGCCTGAACCAGTTGGCGGGGCTCTCAAGCAACCCCATCCCGCAGAGCGTCGGCGGTTTCGACGGCAGCGTGACGCAGATCGCGGCCATTATCGGCAAAGGGCTGGTGACGGCAGGAGTGAGCACGGGCATCCAGGGGGGGAGCTTCGGGGATGCGCTCCTCGGCAGTGTGGTGGGCGATGTTGCGGCCTTGAGCGCCAATGAGATTGGCGCGGCCTGGAGCAGCAAGGGAGAGAACCCGAATGCGTTCCTGCACATGACGGCGCACACCGCCCTGGGGGCGGGCGCGGCCTGGGCCGTGGGTAATGACCCGTGGGCCGGTGCGCTAGGCGGTCTCACCGAGAGCATCCTTGACAACACGCTGCAACAAAGCAGTTGGAAGATTGAAAACGGCACGCTCTATACCGTCACCTCGATGCTGTTTGGGGGATTGCTGGCCGAAGCCTTTGATCGGGATGGGGTCACGGCGGCTTATGCGGCGCAGAACGCGGCGCAGAATAACTATCTGCATGCCGATGAGTTGAACGAGCGCATCGCCAATGAGCGCGAGTGCGCTGCGACGGGGAATCCGGCGGCTTGCACGAGGGCGCAAGCGCTTCGTGATCTGGACAAAGCCAGAAATCTTGCTTTGGCGGCAGCGTGCAGTTTGGGAAATGCATCCGAGTGCGCCAGATTGAAACATGACGCTAATCTGGCGCAGGGGAGTTTGTCGGTAACTTGGGCTGACCGTTTGCTGAATCCATCCATGTGGTTTGATAGTGAGATGCGATATGAGCATGCGCAGATGTTCTCGGACACTGACCGCGCCATACGTCTGGCGGATGGCTGGACGCCTGAGCAGATCATGCGGGAAATAGAGATGCTGAGACCCGTATCGGACTTTTTGGTCAGTCTCGTGCCAGGGGTTGGCGATGCCATTGACCTCTACAAGGCGGAAACCTGGGATGAATACCTCTTGGCGATTTTAGGGATCATCCCAGCCGGGGATGCGCTGAAACTGAAGAAGCTGGATAAGGTGGTGGATGGGGCTACCGATGCGGCGCGAGTGCGGGGAAAAAGGCGGAGAAGGGGAATATCCACCACATTTGCACGGACAAGAACTGTGTGTCAACTGCGAGAGGAGGGCCGTGGACGCAACGGTTTGAAGAAATGTTTGAAAAGGCGGGCATGGATTTGCAGCATGAACTCAACAAGATCGGTGTGCCGGGTCATGCGGGGCCACATCCGCAGGCGTATCATCAACAGGTTTTTGACCGTCTTTCCGACGCCACAAGGGGAATGAACGGAGGAACAACAGCCTACCGTGATGCTTTGCAGGCGGAACTACGCAATATTGGCCGTGAGATTCAAACTCCGGGGTCTCCATTGAACATACTTGTGACAAAACCGTGACTTCCAATGATTTCAATCGTCTCGTTGCTGATCCAGAAGCGGTAACGCGTTGGTTCTTGGCGTTACCGCACGATTCAGTGGGAAACGAGGCTGTATCAAGGGGTTTTACCTGTGGAAATGTTTATGTTCAGTGGCAAATAATTTCAACCAATCCATTAAGTTAGGTGTCATCATGCTTCCATCCAAATTTTTCTCAAATTTAATCGACAATGCAATATCCGAAATTCGGAAAGCATCAATTCCAGTGTTCACTTTCGCGCTCTATCACGATCACGAATCGGGTGCTGTATCTGTATGCGCAGATACTGAAGACAACTCGAACCAAGTCGTCCAAAGTATTAACCGCTATAATATGAAGTACTTTATGAGCGCGATTCAAACAGGTGATTTAAAGGCGGCCAGCCTATGGCAAGCCAATATCGGTCGCAGTTTGTCACTAGGAGACTTTTCGCTCGTCAATGTTGCTCGCAGCCCTTTGGGGACAATGGAGGTAAATGATTGCTTTTACGTTGAGATGGTTCAAGCGCTGGTTGCTAAGCAACACGAGATTGCAAAACTGACACCAACACCAGAACGCTTAGTTCTGGCATGTTCCGGCGCAAACGATGAGGTGGCCTATGTCTGGTCTTTATTGCCGGTTCAATAATAAGAAAGCCCGCGTAGATACTGTTACCAGAGCACCAAAAAGGGGGACAGACTGAGCTAACCCGGTTTGATTGGACGGTTTAATCGAGCACACCTGTTAGTTGCTCGAATTGTACCGGGCTGAGATAGCCCAAGCTCTGATGCCTGCGCTGCCGATTGTAGAACACCTCGATATATTCGAAGATGGCTGCACGCGCTTCATCCCGGGTATGGAAGTCACAGTGATGCACGAGTTCATTCTTCAAGGTTGAGAAGAAACTCTCTGCCACTGCGTTGTCATAACAGTTGCCGCGTCGGCTCATGCTCGGTTGCAGGCCATGCGTCATCAACTTCTCCTGGTAGGCCCGGGCTGTATACAGCGGCCCTTGGTCTGTGTGATGAATCAATCCCTGCCGCGCTCGCCGTTGCAGCAGCGCCATATCCAAAGCCGACAGCGCCAACATCAGGTTGGGGCGATCACCCATGCTCCATCCCACTACCCGGCGTGAATACAAATCCAGCAATACTGCCAAGTGCAGGAACCCCTGTCGGGTGCGGATAAAGGTGCCATCGCCCACCCAAACCAGGTTAGCAGAAGGAACATCGAATCGACGCTGCACCAGATTGGGGGCGGCCGGTGCCGTGTGGTGGTGCTCTACCGTGATACGGAAGCGTCGTTTGCGACGGGCCTCAATGCCCGCCTGCCGTCTGAGCCGGGCCACCCGGTGCTTACCACAGACAATACCGCGCGCACGCAACTCGCGCCAAGTCTTTACTGCACCATAAGCCTCACGGCTGCTGCGATGCACCTCTTCAATGTAGGCCAGCAACTCACGATCCTGTCTGCTTTGGCTGGATTCGCTGCGCCTGTGCCAATCATAGTAGCCACTGCGCGCAATACCGAGCAGGCGGCAAAGCCGCGTGATACTGATCGTCCCCGCTTGTGCTTCGATGTACGCGTACTTCACCCGCGCTGCTTGGCAAAGTACGTGTCCGCTTTTTTTAGGATTTCGAGTTCCTCGGTGACACGCTTCAGTTCCCGTTTGAGCCGGGACAGCTCGCTTTGCTCCGATACTTTGGGACGGCCAGGCGAACGAAACGCCCCACCGTTGGCTTTGAACTGCGCTTGCCATTTGTAGAGCCGATTGCGCGCAACCCCAAGTTCCAAGGCCAGTTGCGTCGCCGGCTTTTGACCCAATTCCAATAACCGCACCGCCTCCCGCTTGAACTCCGCACTGAAACACTGCCGTGACCGCTCCGGGTTGACCTTGACAACACCCTTGGTTTCCATCAGACACCTCCTTCATCATTGTCTCCTATTGATGTGTCCTTCAAAACCGGGTTAGCTCAGACAATTAAATTAGTCAATTAATCGCTGTAATGACCCTTACACGACAACACTTCAAGAATCCCATTTTGAATTCTGTACACCAAACGATTAACCTCGTCAATTCTCCTGCTCCAAAACCCGCTTAACTCACCCTTTAACGGTTCGGGTTTTCCAATGCCGGTATTGTTATTGCGTGATATATCCTCCAGTAGTTGATTGATTCGCTTTAGTGTCTTTTTGTCTTGCGTCTGCCAATAAATATAGTCATCCCATGCTTCTTCGAACCATATTATCCTCATTCCGACACCTTGACGATGTCGTGCTCTATACCCATGCCACTGTTAAGGGCGGCAATACCGCGACGGAGATGAGCGAGATTGCTTTCGCTATAAAACGGATCACGCTTTGTGGTTATGTCAAACGGTAGGCGCCTTTCCCGCAAAACAGCGCGGGCAAAAAGATTAAATGCTGTGGTCGTGTTCATCCCAACTTTTTCACAGAAATCATCAAATTGCTGTTTTACTTCCGAATCCATACGAACACTGAATGTTGTTTGTGGCATCATTGGCTCCTCTAATCCTAAAACAGGTGCAATATCTAACCTATCCGGTGCGTTTTGTCAAGGAAAATGATTAAATAAGCGAAAAACAGCGGGGTAGACCACGATTAAATACTCTTTTATCATTTATTGTAGACGCAGATATTGTTGCTGCTGACTTCCACGTAGCTCACGTAGCCCTACCGCCGCGACCACCCCGTCACGCCTTCGGCGCGCCACCCCTCCACGGAGCTGTCTCTCTATCGCATTTCTCCATCTGCTTCCACGGTACCACCGTCATTGCAGCACGAAGCGGAGCGTAGTCGCTGCAATCCACACACCGAACGGATCCTGCGACTTCGCGCAGGATGACGAGCGGTGGTTAGCGACTTCGCGAAGAATGACGTTTAGTTTATGCGGGGTTATGCGGAGGTTCCCTACGGAGCGTCATCGACGTTTCTCCCATTTCTCGGCTGCTTGTGTCAACAGCTTCACCAGCGCGGGGTTCGACGTGAGGCTTAGTGCTTCCTTGAGCCCGTTGCGTTCCGGCGCTTTGGGGCTCGCGTAACCGCCCACCGCCGGGTCGGCACCGTGGGAGAGCGCGAAACTCACCCTCTCCGAGGGTTTGTAAGCTGTGGCCGACGTCGAGTCGTTGTTTCTCGCTTCACGTAGCGCCTCCAATAGCGGCGTCTCCCACATGGCCTGATCGCCGTAGTACACCCAGATATAGGTCGCATTGATGTCCGCGCCCCGCGCCAGCAGCTTTTCGGCAAACCATAGGGTTCTCGGGCTTCCCATGGCTGCGTGTAATACCGAGCGCCCGTTTTTTGCCCGCCCATTCGGATTGGCCCCGCGATCCAGCAGGTAGTTCATGTTGTCCCGACCGTCAACGGAAAAGGAAACGATCCACATCAGCAGCGGCTCGTCGCCGTCCCTGAGAGCGTCTACTGGCGCGCCTGCCGCGATCAGCATATCGGCCAACGCGTAGCGCTCCGCTGCCGGGCGTTGATCATCGCTGTCCGGCAATGCGCGGGCCAGCAGGGGATAGTCTTGGGGTATATCGGCCTTTGCTCCCGCCGCCAATAATACGCGCACCGTATCCAGTTGCTTCAGGGAAGTCGCAACGGCTAGCGCCGAGATCCCCTTCTCGTTCTCGCCATTCGGATCCTGGCCAGCCGCCAGTTCGGCGCGCACTGCTTCCAGATCATTGTTCTGGATGGCTGTGAAAATCACCAACTGCGGTCGACAGGTTTCGGCATTCAGGGAGGAAACATTCAGCGCCGTCTCGATGCGCTGGGTGATGTTGCTGGGGATGGCTTCTCCGGCAGCCAGACGGCGCGAGCAATACAGGCGGTAGTCTTCGCGGGCCAGCGCCTCCAAGTAATCGCGCCACTCAATCGTTCGCTCGCGGGTCGCTTTCTCGCGCTGCTTCCAGCGCGCGTCGGCGCGGTTCAGGTAGCCCACCGTGCGCGACGGGTCACGCCGCAACACTTCACTCAGGATGCGGTCGGCCTCAAACGCATCGCCCAACTCGACCAGCCAGAACCCATAATCGTTCAGCGCCGTCAGAGCCGCTGGATTCTTGTCGTCGGGGTCGATTTCGCGATAGTCGTGTTCCAAGACGAAGCGGCGCAGATCCGATAGCGCACGACCGAATTCGACACTCTTCTTGAGCGGGATGGCGCGTGTCACCTTGTGCAAAGCAAGGAACCTGGCCGTGATATCGACCGGCTTCTGCTGCTGCTCGAACCGCATTTCGGTGGGAAAATTTCTGGGAAAATATTCCGCCGGCGGCGTCCGTAGCGTCGTCGGCAACGTCGCCACAGCCTGCGCCTTGCGCGCTTCGTTCCAGGGTTGGCTGCTGGTCAGGACGGCGAGCGTAGCATCTGCGACGACCTTGATCGCGTTGCCTGTCTCGTCCACCAGGAAGCCGGTGAATTGCGCCTTGTCCACAACGCCGTAGTGATATTCTACCAGGTACCACGTTCCCGATTTGCTCGGCGACGTGACGCTCACGCGCTCCTCGCGCGGCTCTTGCCACGAGTCCGGGTCGATCACCAGCGGTTGTGAACGGAAATCCAACCGGGATTCATCCTCCGTTTCGCGCACATAACGGTACAAGTACAGTCGGTTCTCTAACTGACCGACCAGCACTGCGTCTTTGGCGCGTTCTCTGCCCCAGACGCGCTGTTCCGGCTCCCGCAGGGGGTAGTGCGACAGGCGGAAGTCTTCATAGATCAGACCGAAATCGGGGGAGGGAGAGGCCACTGACGGAAAGGGCACAATGCCCACCAATGCCAACGCTGCGGCGGCCAATGAGCAAGAGACCGCAAGACGGAAGGCGCGCGGCGTGTTCTTCATCGGATGAATTCCATACATAAAGGCTTGAGTATAAAACCCGGCCAAGGTAATCGACCCTGGAATCAGTTCGGCAGCATCGTGATGCAACGCGGCGGATCCGCAATCGAGCGAACTGCACCCTGATGCTAACGCCTCAGGGTGTCAACTACGAGAATCGGCTATGTCACCGGTTTTCAATCTGTCCGGTTTTGTAGCACGCTCGAGGAATCCCCTGCCTTCAGGCAGGGGTGACTCAAAACCAGAAAACCGGACAAGTGTAAAAGTCGGTGACAGAAAACGAGGTCACGCTCCTTCACTTTGCGGTGGTTTTGGCGCTTCGAGCAGGACTTTCATGGAGAGGCGAATCTTGCCACGATCATCGGTTTCGAGCACTTTTACACGCACGGACTGGCCTTCCTTGACGTAGTCGGCAACGTTGTTGACCCGCTCGTGGGCGATTTGCGAGATGTGCAGCAGGCCGTCACGCCCCGGCAGGATGTTGACGATGGCCCCGAATTCGAGCAGCCGTTGCACGGTCCCTTCGTAGATCTTGCCGATTTCGACCTCGGCAGTGATCGCTTCGATACGGGATTTCGCTTCCTGCGCACCTTCGGCGCTGACACTGGAGATGGTGATGTTGCCGTCGTCCTCGATTTCGATCACGGTTCCGGTCTCTTCCTGCATGGCACGGATGACCGCACCCCCCTTGCCGATGACATCCCGGATCTTTTCCGGGTTGATCTTCATCGTGATCATGCGTGGAGCGTATTCGGAGACTTCGCCACGCGCGCCCTCGATGGATTGCTTCATCAGGCCGAGAATGTGACGGCGGCCTTCGTTCGCCTGCGAGAGGGCAACCTTCATGATTTCCCCGGTGATGCCCTGGATCTTGATGTCCATTTGCAACGCGGTAATGCCGTTTACCGTGCCCGCCACCTTGAAATCCATGTCGCCGAGGTGGTCTTCGTCGCCCAGGATGTCAGTGAGCACCGCAAAACGGTTGCCTTCCTTGATGAGCCCCATCGCGATGCCCGCGACGTGCGTCTTGACCGGAACGCCAGCGTCCATCAGCGCGAGCGAGCCGCCGCAAACCGAGGCCATCGAGGAGGAACCGTTAGATTCCGTGATTTCGGAGACGAGGCGGATGGTGTAGCTGAACTCTTCCCGTTTGGGCAGCACAGCAATCATTGCACGCTTGGCAAGCCGTCCGTGGCCGATTTCACGCCGTTTGGTTGCGCCGAAGCGGCCCGTTTCGCCCGTGCAGAAGGGCGGAAAGTTGTAGTGCAGCATGAAGTTTTCGCGGTACTCGCCCGCAATGGCGTCGATGATCTGTTCGTCGCGCCCGGTGCCGAGCGTGGCGACGACCAGGGCCTGGGTTTCGCCACGGGTGAAGAGGGCCGAGCCGTGAGTGCGCGGCAACACGCCGGTGCGGATGTCGATCGGGCGCACGGTACGGGTGTCGCGCCCGTCGATACGCGGTTCGCCGTTGAGGACGCGGCCTCGTACGATATTCGATTCCAGGGTGAAGAGGATTTCTCTGACTTCGTTCTCCGAGGGGGGCGTGTCGACGCCTTCGGTAACGGCAGTGATCGTCGCTTTTTCGATCTCGGCAAGACGTGTGACTCGGGCCTGCTTACTGGTGATGGCGAACGCCTGTTCGAGATCGGCCTGGGCCAGTTCGGTGACGCGCGCGATGAGCGGCTCGTTCCTGGGCGGAGGCTGCCAGTCCCACTCCGGTTTGCCCGCGACTTCGACCAGTTCATTGATGGCGCGGATCGCGTGCTGCATTTGTTCGTGACCGTAGAGCACCGCGCCGAGCATGATTTCCTCGGAGAGTTCCTGCGCTTCGGATTCGACCATCAGCACCGCCGTTTCCGTACCGGCGACGACGAGATTGAGATCGCTGGCGGCAAGCTGGGTGGCGGTGGGGTTGAGCAGGTATTGACCGTCGGCGTAGCCGACCCGCGCCGCGCCAATCGGGCCATCGAAGGGCACGCCCGAGACGGCCAGCGCGGCAGAGGCGGCGATCAACGCCGGGATGTCCGCGTCGACTTCGGGGTTCAGGGACAGCACGAGGGCGATGACCTGGACTTCGTTGTAGAAACCGTCCGGGAAAAGCGGACGGATGGGACGGTCGATCAGGCGGGAAGTGAGCGTTTCCTTCTCGGAGGGGCGTCCTTCACGCTTGAAGAAGCCGCCGGGAATGCGACCGGCAGCGTAGAATTTTTCGACGTAGTCGACGGTGAGCGGGAAGAAGTCCTGTCCGGGTTTGACATTCTTCGATGCACAGACGGAGGCGAGCACGACGGTGTCGTCCATGTTGACGACGACTGCTCCGCCTGCCTGACGGGCGATTTCGCCAGTTTCCAGTGTGACGGTGTGCGCGCCCCAGGTAAAGGTTTTCTTGGTAGGAGTAGGCAAGGGGAATTCCTTTGAGCATGGTTGCCGTGGATTGCACGGCGGTTGTTCGAGCCGAAAATGACGAAAGCCGGGATGCCCTTTACGAGGGCCGTCCCGGCTGTCCATTCTGGCGGGTGTTGTCGAGCCGGTCGCTTCGATGGGTTTGCTCTCGCAAACCTTACTTGCGCAGACCCAGCCGTTCGATCAGCTTGCGATAAGCCTCGGCATCCCGGTCTTTCAGGTAGTCGAGGAGCTTGCGGCGACGGCTGACCATCTTCAACAGGCCACGGCGGGAGTGGCGATCCTTGCCGTGCTCCTTGAAGTGACCGGTCAGTCCGTTGATGCGCGCGGTCAGGAGCGCCACCTGGACTTCGGGGGAGCCGGTGTCGCCCTGGGCGCGTTGATAGTCGGCAACGATTTGTGCCTTGGCGGTGTTGTCGAGAGCCATGTGCGTCTACTCTTGTTCGGTTCGTCATGAAACTATTAATTATACCTGTCCGGGGAGGGAAGTTCAAGGCGAGCATGTCGTTGAGTATATGGATAGCAGAAACATCAGTCGGATTTTTGGGGAAGTTCTTGCGACGGCACAGGTCGGAGCGTGGCATCCGTTAGCTCACCATAACCCCCTTGATCGGCATGAACCGTGCGCTTGGCATCTCGGCAGTGGACTTGGTCGGGGATATGGAAAAAGATGCCTGGAGAAGCAAAGTGACGTAGAGAGTTGAAGGCTAAAGCATATGATTGTGCTGACTGCATATTTAAACCGCTTTAAAAACAGGTGATAACTTTTTGAAAAATAATTAATTTTTGTTTTCTTAAGTGTTATAAAAAATGTCTAAGTTTTAACATATAGCATATACTGTTTGGGCAATCAATATTTTCTTGGCACAGTATCTTGCAAACGTATTATATTGTAGTTTATACTGACATAAGTATCAAAAATGCTGTTTGGCTTGGCGGAGAACGCCACAGAACGTGAACCGATCAGGAGGAACTGATGATGAAACCGTTACTGACTGCTGTCACTTGTGCACTTTCTTTTGTTGCGCTTACGGGGAGCATCCCTGCGTCTGCTCAGACTATAACCGTTGACGGTGTTTGGTTTGGTACTACTATGTTCTTCGATGTGCCAGGGTTTGGCTTTGCGTACATAACGAGCCCGGTAACAACGCCTGATGCCCCACCCGGCTCCGACGTTTACAGTCTTGTTACGCATCAGGACGGTATTCCATCCGAAGCACCTGACTATGATTTTTTTCATTATCGCAGGGATACCCGCGGTACACAGAGTGCGCAATCGTATAGGTTAACGTACCAAGAGAAGGTTGTGGGGCATGTAGGAGATACTTCAGATATTGGCAAGGAAATACAGATCCATGAGTACATTCATGCGGATGAATACTATTATTCGTATACAGAAAACTCCACGCAAAAGATACCAGGTGGTCGTCGTTCATTCGACTGGTATGAGTCATCTGATCCAGCTTTTGGGATAGCTGCCTACGCATCGTTCCCGTATAGTGGTATTGGCATTTTCGACTTCGAGCAGTCCTACATTTATTACGCGAACGGATCAAGCATATCGCTAGCCGACTATATGCGGCAAAGCTTCAATGCGCCGTTGACAGAGGCTGGGAGCTATCAGGTTTTGAGTTTCGATACCAGGAACGAAAGTATTTTTACCTTTAGATGGTTCGATGGCAATGAAGTTGCGGGAATGACTCTCGCATACAACCCCATCCCCGAACCCGAAACTTGGGCCATGCTGCTGGCAGGGTTGGGCATTGTAGGTGCAGTCGCGCGTAGGCAGCGTATAAAACAGTAATGTAAGTACGGCCAAGAGAAAGCGCCACGTCCCGCATTCCACACAATGCGGGACGTAGAGGATGTTAACTGGTGCTTAACGTGCTTTATAAGTAGTCGGCCCTGAACAATAGCAAATGTAGCCCAGGCGCATTCGTCCTGCGTCGGTGATGGACACTCGTGACCATCTCCGCCACAGAGTGGGTACGCTCGAGCTACACTTGCTATTGTTCAGGGCCGACTAGGCATAGTAGTCTGAGTATGCATATGTCGTATTGCTTTGTCAATGTGGCAAAATTTCAAAATGAGGCACTACCTGTCGTTGCTGTCATGATGCGCATTGCCGGGGTTTCATTCGGTAGAAATCAGTCTCTTCGGCCATAGTCGCCCGTCTTCTTTCCACTGCCCGAGCCCCAGGAAACCGTCCGGGCCGTACAGCCGGACACAATCCCCAGGAAGACCTTCCCGCCCCGGCGGACAAAGCGGCTGGCCTTGCAAGATCAGCCGCGCGGCGGCGCTTTCGAGGTCGAGTTTCGGGAAACTCTTCAGCAACGTGTCGACCGGGGCAAGCAGGGCATCGCGTTGATCCGGGGCGCTGCCTTCGATCGCATCGAGCGTGACGCTGGCCGACACATCGAAATCTCCGATGCGGGTGCGCCGCAGGGCGTCGAGATGCGCACCACAGCCCAGTGCCACGCCGATGTCCATCGCCAGACTGCGGATGTAAGCCCCTTTGCTGCACGCTATACGAAGGACGATGCGGTCTTTCTGAAACGCGAGCAGTGTGAGCTCGATGATCGTCACACGGCGGGGGGGGCGGTCGACTTCGATCCCGGCACGGGCATATTCATACAAAGGTTTGCCGTCGCGCTTGAGCGCCGAGTACATCGGCGGCGTTTGTTCGATTTCACCGGTGAAGCGCGCAAGCGCCGTGCACAGCCGGGTTTCGTCAACGGCAACGGGCTGAACGGACAACACCGTGCCTTCGGCATCCCCCGTGTCGGTCTGGATGCCGAGTTTGACGCCCGCCTCATAGGTCTTGTCGGCTTCGAGCAGCATGTGCGAGAACTTGGTGGCTTCGCCAAAGGTGAGCGGCAGCAGGCCGCTTGCCATCGGGTCGAGCGTTCCGGTGTGACCGGCCTTGCGGGCGGCAAGGAGCCGTCGCGCAGTTTGCAGCGCCGCGTTGGAAGTGATGCCGGAAGGCTTGTCGAGCAGCAGTACGCCGTCGACGGCGCGGCGGGGGAGCGGGGCAACGGGCATTGGGGGAGGCAGTGAATCAGTGCGCGGGGTCTTTGTCGTCCGCAGTCAGGGCGCGGGCTTCGTCTTCACGTACCGTCTGTTCGATCAATTGCGACAGACGGGAGCCGTCTTCCACGGAGCGGTCGTAATGAAAGTGCAGTTCGGGCAGGGTGTGGATGCGGATTCGTTTGCCGAGTTCCCGGCGCAGGAAGCCGCTTGCGCGTCGCAACCCTTCGAGGATTTCCGGAACACTGTCCACGCCGCCCAGTGCGGTGAAGAATATCTTTGCGTGGGCGTAGTCGGGGGTGAGATCGACCTCGGTGAGAGAGATGAAGCTCACCCTGGGGTCCTTGACCTCCTGGCGGATCAGTTCGGCCAACTCCCGGCGGATTTGTTCGGCGATGCGCTGGCCGCGCGAAAATTCTTTCGGCATCGTTCAGAGTGTCCTCGCCACTTCGCGGATTTCAAACACTTCGAGTTGATCGCCCGCATCGATGTCGTTGTAGCCCCGGAGTTGGAGACCGCATTCGTATCCCGACTTGACTTCCTTGACATCGTCCTTGAAACGTTTGAGCGATTCGAGTTCGCCCGTCCATATGACGGTGTGGTTTCGCAACAGTCTGACGGAAGCCGCGCGTCGTACCGCGCCTTCGAGCACGTAGCAGCCTGCCACCGAACCGACCCTGGAAATGGCGAAAACCTGACGGATTTCGACCATGCCGATGATTTCTTCACGTCTTTCCGGAGTGAGCATGCCGGAGAGGGCGGCTTTCACTTCGTTGACGGCGTCGTAGATGATGTCGTAGTAGCGGATGTCGACGCCGAAGCTTTCGGCAAGCTTTCGCGCGCTGGAGTCGGCACGGGTGTTGAAGCCGATGATGACCGCGCCAGAGGCTTGCGCGAGGTTGACGTCGGACTCGGTGATCGCGCCCACGCCGGCGTGGATGACCTGCACGCGCACTTCGTTGGTGGAGAGCTTTTGCAGGGATTGCGACAGGGCTTCCTGCGAGCCTTGCACGTCGGCCTTGATGATGAGCGCCAAAGTCCGGGTTTCGCCTTCGCTGATTTGCTCGAACATGTTTTCGAGCTTGGCGGCCTGTTGCCTGGCAAGTTTGACATCGCGGTACTTGCCCTGACGGAAGAGGGCGATTTCACGCGCTTTCTTTTCGTCGGAAAGCACGATGGCGTCGTCTCCCGCCGACGGGATGTCCGAAAGGCCGAGGATTTCGACCGGGGTGGCAGGGCCGGCCGTTTCGATGTTTTTGCCGCTCTCGTCGAGCATCGCGCGGATACGACCGAAGGTGGCCCCGACGAGCATGACATCGCCACGGCGCAGCGTGCCGGACTGGATGAGCAGCGACGCAACCGGGCCGCGTCCCTTGTCCAGTCGCGCTTCGACGATCAGTCCCTTGGCCGGGGAGTCGACCGGCGCGGTAAGCTCGAGCATGTCGGCCTGGAGCAGGACGGCTTCGAGCAGGTTGTCGATGCCTTCGCCACTCTTGGCGGAAACGGCTGCAAAGAGGATTTCGCCGCCGTATTCTTCCGGAACGACTTCTTCGGCAATGAGCTCCTGTTTGACTTTTTCGATGTTGGCCGACGGTTTGTCGACCTTGGTGATGGCGACGACGATGGGAACCCCTGCGGCCTTGGCATGGTTGATGGCTTCACGCGTCTGTGGCATTACGCCGTCATCGGCGGCAACGACGAGAATGACGATGTCGGTGGCTTGCGCGCCGCGTGCGCGCATGGCGGTAAAGGCTTCGTGACCGGGGGTGTCGAGGAAGGTGATCATGCCGCGCGGGGTTTCCACGTGGTATGCGCCGATGTGCTGGGTGATGCCGCCCGTCTCGCCTGCCGCAACCTTGGAGCGGCGGATGAAGTCCAGCAGCGAGGTTTTGCCGTGGTCGACGTGACCCATGACCGTGACGACCGGGGCGCGCGGGAGAATCACGTAGTCTTTGAGCGCGTCGTGTTCGGCCAGGAAGGCGTCGGGGTCGTCGAGCTTGGCGGCCAACGCCTTGTGGCCCAGGTCTTCGACGACGATCATCGCCGTTTCCTGATCGAGTATCTGGTTGATCGTCACCATCATGCCCATTTTCATCAGCGCCTTGATGACTTCGGCTGCCTTGATGGCCATTTTGTGGGCGAGATCGGCCACAGTGATGGTCTCCGGCACATGCACTTCGCGCACGATGGGCTCGCTCGGGGCCTGGAAGGCGGCGCGTTCTTCGGCATGGTGACCGCCGTGGCGTCCGCCGCCATGACGACCGCCGCCCTTGGCTCCGCGCCAGGTGTTGCCGGCGCTCGCGCCCCCGACATCGCCACGGGTCTTGAGACCGCCTCGGCGTTTGTTGCTGCTTTCGCTTTCGCGGACGTTTCCGCCGCCAGTGGCGTCACGGGCGGGTTTTTCGCGGGCGGTTTTGTTCTCGCCGGTCTTGGCCGGGCGGTGCAGGGTGCCCGAGGTGCTTTTCTTGTTCGCGGCAGCTTTGGTTGTGGCAGGCGTGGCAGAGGGGGCAGCCGCCTTGGGCTGTTGCGCGGCGCGCTGGCGGGCTTCTTCTTCCTGTCGGCGGGTTTCGGCGGCGGTC
>Ga0099364_10007051_pt1 | contig 16175 bp, 12 predicted proteins | sample TergutTh196P3_FD_73070 | JGI IMG/M metagenome (GOLD analysis project Ga0099364, IMG submission 73070) | Microcerotermes parvus P3 segment gut microbial communities from Pointe-Noire, Republic of the Congo - Th196 P3 | ecosystem: Host-associated > Arthropoda: Insects > Digestive system > Gut ...
CTATCCGCCGCAGTTTGCGATCTATGATCGCGGCGATCAGGAATCGATTGCCCGGCAAGTGCTTAAAGAAATTAGAGTTTCCGATGCCGCTCTCAAACCGGCGGAATTGATCGCACGAATCAGTAATTGGAAAAATGCGGGTCTCTTGCCGGAGACCCTGGCTTACGCCACGGGCTCTGTGAACGCTTCGGCGAAAGATTATCTCGCCTCGCTTGCCTATCAACGCTATCAAAATGCGCTGCGTACCGTCGGGGCGGTGGATTTTGATGACCTTCTGCTCTTAACCGAAGAATTATTTAGAAAATTTCCCGAAACGCTCCAAGAGGAGTCGGCAAGGTTCGACCACCTCTTGATTGACGAATATCAAGACACGAATATGAGTCAGTACCGCATCGTTCGCGGACTCGCCCTGCCGCATCGGAACATCTGTGCCGTCGGCGATGATGATCAGGCAATCTACGGTTGGCGGGGGGCGGATGTCCGGCACATTTTGAACTTTCCGAAAGACTGGAAAGACGCAAAAGTGATCCGCCTTGAAGAAAATTACCGATCCACGAAGCCGATTATCGATTGGGCAAACCGGTTGATTGTTTTCAATCAACATCGGCACGGCAAGAAGTTGGTTTCGCCGCTCGCAGGCGATCCGCCGACGATTTTGCAGTGTCCTGATGGGGATAATGAGGCAAAAGTCATCGTTGCCAAAATCAAAGAGCGCATTGCACTAACAAAACAGCCCTACCGGAATTTTGCGATATTGTTTCGCACGAACGATCAGCCGCGAGCGTTTGAAATGGAACTGCGGAGTCAGCAGATTCCGTATGTCTTGGTGGGCAGTCAATCCTTTTTCGACCGGAAGGAGGTTCGGGACATTTTGGCATACTTGAAAGTGCTTCACCGTCCCAAAGATGATGTATCGCTGCTCCGCATTTTGAACACCCCGCCGCGAGGCATTGGGCAGACGACGGTTAAGCAACTGACGGAGCGTGCGATTGCGGAAAAGAAGTCGATTTGGGAGTCGTTGAAAGACGGCGTACCAAAGCAGAGCCCGTGGCGTAAGCCAGGGATGTTCCAAGACTCCGATTCCCTGGCTTACGCTCCGGGCTCTGTGAACGTTGATTCTTTTCGCTCTCTCATCGAAACGCAACGTCAAATTTTCCGTAGAAAATTTACCGTTCAGCACTTAAAAGACTTCATCGCTGCGATCCAATACGAGCGGGAAATCAATCGGCAATACACGGAAGAGCAGGAGCGGGGGGAGCGTTGGGATTTGGTCGGCGAAGTGGTCAATGCGGCGGCGGAGTACATTGCCGATGCGGAATCGCCCACTTTGGGAGAATTTTTGGATCAAACATCGCTGGCGGGGAACGATTTTGGCAGCAGCGGTAAAAATGAAACGACGCAGAATGCCGTGGTTTTGATGACGTTGCATGCGGCGAAGGGTTTGGAGTTTTCCGAAGTCTATATGGTCGGAATGGAAGAGGGAACATTGCCGCACCATCGGAGCGTGAAGGATGATGAAAACGCAATCGACGAGGAGCGGCGGTTGTGTTACGTGGGCGTAACCCGGGCGCAGCGTCGGTTGACACTGGCATTGGCATTGCAACGCATGAAGTGGGGCAAGCCTCGTCCGACGGTGCCGAGCCGGTTCCTGTATGAACTGACGGGACAGACGGGCAATCCGAACTATTTTAGAGCGATAGCGGGCGAACCGCCGATGGCGAAATAAAGACGGCAAGTCATCGTCTTTATGGCATATGTACTTTGCAATTTTTTTATCAAAACTCACCGGCTTCCAATCACGGAGTCGTTAATTTTCTTAAGGGTACATTTGAATTTGCATCATTAGCGGCACTGCGTACTCTGTGGAAAATTCTAACGACGGTTCAAAGTTTTCCAGACGGTGAACGCCGCAACGCCGCCGACAATGAGACCTGCCAGGAAAAACGTAGAAAATGAATACCCCAGTCTTTTCAATATCGGCAAGTAGAGCGAAACGAAACAGACGGCGGCAAGCGTAAAATTAAAAGTTGCAACCGTTACCATAACCCGGTTTTTCATTTCTTCCTGGCTCACCGGTTCAATCGGTGCCTGTTTTTTCGTTTTCTCTTGCGGCGGTTGCGGCGGCAAAATTCTACTGCGTTCGGCTTTGTCTATTCGAGCGGCATCGCGGGGATAGTATTTTGCAATGGCAGCACTTAATTCGGAAGGTGTACAGATCGCACACCGCACCGGCAACGTAAATATCATTCGGAGTTCGTCCGCAACATCGGGAATGATGGGTTTTGTCGTTACCACCAATACGTGTCCCTGATCGATGGAGACCGGCACATAAGAATTTTGCCGGGCAGTCATCGGGTCAACTTGAGCGGCAACACCTTCGTCCACTACAATGTCGTCAAGATGGATGAACGGCAATCCTACCGATTCGGCATACGCCATCATCACCGCTTTGGGGGGGGCAATTTTTTTTTGTAAAACGGCCTCGTGCAGATCAATGCCGACGGCGTGAGCGTAATGGACAATTTGTTTTAATTGCTCTTTTGAAACAAGCCTGTTTTCTATGAGAATCGTTGCTAATGTTCTTCGTTCTGCCATTGTACCTGCTCCTAACGGGATATTCATTTTCTCTGTATTGCCGGAAAAGTCAAGTGAGTTAGGACTACATTCGCAGTTTGGGAGTCTGTGCAAATTTCGTGGGTGGAAAACACCTACTGATTTTTTACATACCCCGGTCTGTTACATACCCCCCGCGGCTCATCGCTCATCTTACCTGTTTGACTTTTTTGCCGCTACTGGTTATCATGCCGTAATATCTCCGGTTGCGGAATCGGCTTGGACACTTTTCAAACACCACACAATCAACATGAAACTTTTTCCTCGGATCATCGGAATCGGAATCGTTGGGCTTTTTGTCGCCGCAATTATTACCGGAATCAGTATGTACACCGGAGCAAAGGTCGGCAATTACCAAGACCAGGAGTATGGGTACCGCCTGTTCCAAGGCGAATTGACAAAGGCACGACTCGCACACCTTGCCTGGCTGCGGACGATCAGCGAAGCGATTGTCGCCGAAAAAGAGGAATTCAGCGTCGGCACCGACGGAACCCAGTGTCCCTTTGGAGTATGGTACTATTCCGCGGAAACAAGGGAAACCCTCAAAACGAAACCGAAAGAACTACAAGATGCTTTTCGGGGAATCGATGCCGAGCATTTGGATATTCATGATTTCGGCGGAAAGTTAATGGAAATGTGGGACAAAAATGATTTGGAACCTGCCGCCAAATACTATAACGAAGAGATTGCTCCCCTGGCAACGACGCTCCTCAAGCAGTTGTCCGATATGGAAGAGTTGTGTCAAATAGAAATTGTCAGAATCCGTGCCGAAGGAGATTGGTGGCTCAAAAATCAAAATCTGCCGACCATCGGCACGTTACTGCTCGGTCTCGTGATTCTTGTTCCTTACGCTTGGCTTACCGCACGGGGAATCGTACAGCCGCTTCACACGGGGGGCAACATTCTGCAAAGCATCGCGGCAGAGGGGAATACCCGAATAGAGGTTCCCCAGACACTGACCCGTCGCAAGGATGAAATCGGCGACATTAGCCGAAACATCGACCTCGTTTTGCACGATTATCGCGCTCTTGACGAAATCACCGACAGATTGGCAGAAGGAGATTGGCAAATAACGGTCGACGTAAAGAGTTCCGAAGACACGTTGAATCTGGGACTTGCCAAGATGCTCGATCAGGTCAACGACACACTGTACAAGATCAACGACAGCGTGGGACAAGTCGCCACCGGGGCGGGGGAAGTCTCCAACGCGGCTCAAAGTCTTTCCGACGGCTCTCAACGGGCAGCGGCAAGTCTCGAAGAAATCACCGCCTCGATGAGCGAAATCAGCGGTCAAACGAAAAAGAACGCTGAAAATGCCGGTCAAGCACGCGACTTGGCTCTTCAAACAGACAAGGTCGCAGTGGACGGACAGGAAGCGATGCAGGAGATGATTTCTGCGATGGATCAAATCACGAAAAATTCCGGCGAAGTTCAGCGGGTGATCAAAGTGATTGACGACATTGCGTTCCAAACGAATTTGCTTGCTCTCAATGCCGCCGTTGAAGCCGCTCGTGCCGGACAGCACGGTAAAGGTTTTGCCGTTGTTGCCGAGGAAGTCCGCAATCTTGCTTCCCGCAGTGCCAAGGCTGCGCAGGAAACGTCGGAATTGATCGCCAACAGCGGTGCGGAAATTGAAAGGGGAGGCGAGATCGCGAACCGGACTGCCGAGGTGTTGCACATGATTGTCGAACAGATCAAGAAGACGACCGACCTCGTGGCGGGAATTGCCGCTTCGAGTGATGAGCAGGCGCAGGGTGTCGGTCAAGTAACGATTGGTTTGCAGCAGATTGATTCCGTAACGCAACAGAACACAGCAGCGGCGGAGGAATCTGCCAGTGCTGCCAACGAGATGAGTTCGATGTCGGCAACCTTGCAAAACTTGGTCGCCCAATTCAAATTACGGCACTGACAGAGGTACGGAGTTTAGTTCAAGTTCACGGTCGCAAAATAGTCATCTAGCGTTTCGGCACGGCGAATCATGCGCACAGTGCCGTCTTCCTGTAGCAGCAATTCGGCACAACGCAGTTTACCGTTGTATTGGAAACCCATTGCGTAGCCGTGCGCCCCCGCATCGTGGACTGCTAACAAATCGCCAATGTCGATTGTCGGTAAATCCCTGTTCACAGCGAACTTATCGCAGTTTTCGCAAAGCGAGCCGACGACATCAACCGTTTCCGCGGCAGGTGTCCGTTCCTTTCCCAGTACCGTAATATGATGGTACGCACCGTACATTCCCGGTCGCATCAGGTTTGCCATACAAGCATCGACACCGACGTACCGTTTGTAAATGTCCTTTCCGTGAATGACCCGCGTGATGAGTGTTCCCGACTCCGCCGCAATGTATCGACCCGATTCCGTGAAAATTTTGAGCGACACATTTGCCTTGTCGTACTCTTCATGAATGTCCGAACCGATGCGGTGCATGTCGAGCGGCGTTTGATCCGGTCGGTAAGCAATTCCAAATCCGCCGCCGAGATTGACGAATTCGATTTGGATTCCTGCTTGCCGCTCAATTTCCAAGGCAAGTTCAAAAACCGACTTGGCGGTAAAGCGGAAAAAGTCGGGCTGCAACATATTGGAAGCGACCATCGTGTGCAATCCGAAGCGTTTGACACCGCGTTGCTTGGCAATTTTATAGGCATCGAACATTTGCTCAGTGGTCAATCCATATTTTGCCTCTACGGGATTGCCGATGACGCTTTGTACCTCTCGCTGGTTGCCCGGATTCCACCGAAACGAGAGTACTTCCGGCAGTGTACCGCCGAGATGCCGTTGCAGATAGTCGATGTGCGTGATGTCATCGAGGTTAATGATTGCACCGAGTTCGTTTGCTTTGATATATTCAACGGCGGGCGTGTTGTTTGCCGTGAACATGATGTTTTCTCCCGTGATGCCGACGCGTTCGCAGAGTAGGAGTTCCGGCAGACTGGAACAGTCTCCGCCGCAGTTTTCACTGCGCAAAATGTCCAGAAGTGCTGGATTAGGATTTGCCTTGACTGCAAAGTATTCTTTGAAGCCGGGATTCCAGACGAAGGCATCGATAAAGTTTTGGGCGGTCCGCCGGAGCGTCCGCTCGTCATAGAGATAGAACGGAGTCGGATACCGTTCGGTTAGTTTTTCTACGAAATCGCGGTTGAAGGGGAGTGTTTTCATGTGACCATTATACACTTCAGAAGCCCGGAATGGAGAGCGGGAATGATTGAGAGCGTATCCTGAATTGGTCTGGACAAAAAATGCCGAATCAAAATCTTCATTGGTACACATCGGAGTCACCACTGGACACCGTTGCATACTCCACGATGACCGGTACAACCATTTCCGAGTACCGCTCTGAACTCGATTGGATCCGAACAAATTCGACATAGCGTCCCGATTGATTCGGAAACTCACCCGTTAACGCCAGTTCCCAATGAGTATCCTTCCTCATGAGATCAGCGGTCATCCAATCGGGAACCGAAAGATCAATAATGTCCACCGTTTCATTATCGGGCAAATCTTTTACCCGCAATGTTATATTGCCGATAAAAGATTCGTCTGCCCTTGCTCTGCTAAATTGTAACGACGCAGGCTCTGCAATCAATTTACCAGACGCAAGTATCGGTACGGTAGCGTAAAACACGTCAAATAAGTTTTTCGTATCTTCTGAATAGGTAACGATAAAATTGTCCGTGAAATCCTCATATTTTCCCTTTGTATCAATGAAAAAATCTATCCTGATAGTCTCGCCCGGACTGATGGCGGTCGCTGATAAATTTACATCGCTACACCAACAGCCTGCTTTTACTGTAACATTAGTAATGATCTTGTTTCCTGTATTCTCTACGAAGATAGTGCCGCTTGATGTGTCGCCGGAGTTCACAGGTTCGAGCCGCACTGTTTGTTCGCTGAAACGTATGTTTAACCGGTTTTCGGAATGTTTTGCCGATTGATGATCGGCAACATCATTGCGTACCCATAGATGGGACGTAACCGCGACCAGTAGCAGAGCGGAACCAAACGCGCAGATCGAATATCCCAAGAGTTTTTTCATTTTTGAGGTCATGCTTTTTCCTTTTCTTTAGTCCAAAGGAGATAGAGTCCCCATGAAATCACGATGATAGATGCAACAAAGAGAAAAATCCGCAAAGCCAAATATCGTGGACGCTCCGGCGAGATCCAAGCCTCCTCCGAAGGCGAAATGCCACTATCCGTCAAAAACTTTCCGAGTGTCGAGTCGGGCAACAAAGTGGTCAATTCTGTTTTCACGCTTTCTGCCTTACCCACGTCGCCCTGCTGCGCATAGACGTGTGCCAAGTGAAACAAAACTCTTTCGTAATGTCCGCCATTTCCTTGCTTAAAAGCCTCAGGTTCCAATCTTTGAAAATCGCTTCGATGCTTATCACGCAAAGTTTCATAGATGGGCAGTGCTTTTTCGTATAGTTCGCTGTCAAAGTATGAAAAACCAAGGCGAGCCATAAGGATAGGCGTGCGGTCATCGAAAGCATTAGTGTCTAGCCATTTCGAGACAAAACTTTGAAAACCTTTTGAGTCTTTCTCATATCGAAGGGCGGCATAGTTCAAAGCGTAGTACGAAGGAGCCCATCGTGGGGACGGCAATGTGGAAAGTATCTCCAAACACTTGAGCGCATCGGTCTCTTTCTTAACACGTATCCACTGGTTCATCTCTTGATTAGTAATGGATTCCAAGTCATATCCCACTGACGCGGCAAACATCGCACTGTCCTGTGATGCCTGAAACAGTTCACGGGCAGAACGAAACAACGTCGCGGATTTTTCATGGTCATTTGCCTCCCTCGCCGCCACGGCAGCCGTACATAAGGCAACTACTTGAATACCGCCTGCACGTCCTCCTTGTTGTTCTGGCGGTAACGAACGGTAGAGTTCATTCGCTTGCTCAAATGCCTCCTGCGCTTTTTGGACATCGCTTTGCTCTTGGCTACTCGCATGTCTCGCCCGGCTGACTGCCCCTAACTGGTTCTGCAATTCAATCTTCTCTATGGGATTGCTCGCTTCAGAAATCATCTCCTATAACAGTGCTTGCGACTTGTCATACTCTTCTAAACCGTTGTATAAACTCAATAAGTTACTTTTTGCAATCCTGACGAACTCGTCCCGAGGGTACTTTGCCTCTTTCAGTGGATATTCAGCCACAATTTTTTGAAAACGTTCCTTCCACTCCCGTCTGTGCGCCAGTCTTGTGACAGGTGAACGATCTGCTTGTTTCCGAAACTCATCAACCGCATCGAGATATCCTATAATCACAGCCCCGACGGGATCAGCAAGCATCATTTGGCGTTGATCGGATTGTTGCTGGGCGAATATTTGGGAACACATAACCGGCAACGCCCCGAACGCCAAGACCATCACGGCAACGAAAAATGAACAAGTTTTATGAAACGTCATTTGATTTCTCCTTTTCAAAGGGGGTATTTCGAGAGACCCTTAGCCCTCTACTGGGCATTGTAACACGCAAAATTACGTTTTGTAAGCAGATTTTCTGGATTTTTTCTAAAAAAAGCGGAAAACGCAAAAAATTCCCAAGCGTTTCCCTCCAGACAAAATAACCGGCAAAACTAATGAAATCGGAATTTTCTGCCGATTATCCGGTAACGTTTTCCCAAGCCTACCAAAATCCCCCCAATGATGAACCGGATCCGCTTCATTTTTGCCCTCCATAACCACCAGCCCATCGGAAACTTCGGGCACGTCTTGGAACAGGCTTATCAGGAAAGTTACCTCCCCTTTCTCGATGTTTTCGAGGGATACAACTGCCTCAAACTCACTCTGCACACCAGCGGCTCCCTGATCGAATGGCTTGCCGAAGAGCATCCCGAATACCTCGACCGAGTCGCCGAACTCGTCCGGCAACACCGCATCGAAATCGTCGGCGGTCCCTTTTTTGAACCCATTTTGGCAATGCTTCCCTCCCGCGACCGCATCGGTCAAATCGAAATGTATTCCGATTGGCTTAAAAAACGGCTCGGAGCAAGCATTGCCGGTCTCTGGATTCCCGAACGCGTCTGGGAACAGAGTTACGTCCGTGATCTCGCCGATGCCGGTATGAAGTACACAATTCTCGACGACTCCCATCTCCGTTTTGCCGGAGTCAAAACCAACGCACTCTATCGGCACTATCTGACCGAAGACGACGGCAGAACGATCAACGTCTTTCCCGGTTGCGAAAAACTACGGTATCTGATTCCGTTTGGACAAGCCGAAGACAGCATCGCCTATTTCAGAGAAGTTGCCGAACACTATCCCCAGGCGGTTCTCGTTCATGGCGACGACGGCGAAAAATTCGGTTCTTGGCCCGAAACTCATCGGCACGTTTACGAAGAAAAATGGTTGCACCGCTTTTTCGATCTGCTTTCCGAAAACAGCGATTGGCTTATCACGACCACCCCTTCGGAGGTGCTTGGTTCGTTGCCGCCGCTCGGCAAGATTTACATTCCCGACGGCAGTTACCGCGAAATGACCGAGTGGGTTCTCGAACCCGATCAACAACTCGAAATGGAAAAACTGCGGCAAAACCTCGAACACGACAGCCGATCACCGGTCATTACACAGTTCTTGCGCGGCGGTTTCTGGCGTAACTTCAAAGTCCGCTATCCCGAGTCGGACGAAATGTACTGCCGAATGATGAGTGTGAGCGCACGGCTCAACAAGGCGATCCAAGAAGGATGGAACGGCAGCGACATCGAACTTGCGCGGGAAGCACTCTACCGTAGTCAGTGCAACTGCGGATACTGGCACGGAACGTTCGGTGGTGTCTATATGCCCCATCTACGCAATGCCGTTTATAGCGAACTCATCAAAGCGGATAATTTGATTGACAATGCCATGGATCGGCAGGGAAATTGGGTCGAATCGCAGACCGCCGACTTCAATTTCGACGGAAAAAATGAAGTCCGGTTGACAAACAACTTTCTCAATCTGTTTGTCGTTCCTCATCGAGGAGGAACGATCTACGAATGGGACATCAAGCCGATTGCGCATAATCTTTTGGCAACGATTACCCGTCGTCCTGAAGCGTACCATCAAAAGATTCTTCGGCGGCATGAACCGAATTATGATCCGCAGCGGCGTATCCTCTGCAAGCAGGAAGGTTTGGAGCGTCGGGTTCAGTATGATTGGTATGCCCGAAAGAGCTTGGTCGATCTCTTTTACGATTACGACACCGATTTTGAAGCCGTCCGGCAGGGACGTGTCGGACAGCATGGCAATTTCGTTCAGACCGAATACGATGCGGTGGTGCGCAGCAAGCCGGGTCGCATTCAGATCGTGCTTTCTCAGGAATCAACGGCGTATGGCGTGCCGGTGCGGATCGACAAGGGAATCACGTTGAGCGAAGGGAGCAACGTGATTGAAGTTTCGTATCGGTTGAGTCAACTGCCGAAGGATTATCAGATACATTTTGCGGTGGAGTTGAACTTTGCCGGTATGCCGGGCGGTGCGGAGAACCGGTATTTTCATGGTGCCGGTAGCGACAAGCCGCAGCGGTTCGGCAATTTGAGTACGAATCTCGATTTGACGGACGGCACCGCTATCGGCTTATACGATGATTGGCTCGGTTTGGATGTCCGATTAAAGATGAATCGTCCGACTGATTTTTATGCGTTTCCGGTGGAGACGGTGAGTCAATCGGTGGAGGGTTTCGAGTTGGTACATCAATCGGTAGCGGTGCAGCCTCATTGGCGTTTTACTGTGGATGCTTCCGGCACGTGGTCGGTCGATATGCAGATCGAGTCGGACACATCGGTCGCCAGTCAGCGAGAGCGGATCGCTCATGCATTGCTAAAAGATGCCGCGAAAGTACTTGTAGGGGAATTTTGATTTTGCGGCGTGGTCGGAAAAGTGAACAATGTTGTGGTACAATGTCGCTATGACGAAACACAATCCGTTTCGGCTTCGCCCAATTCCGATTCTTCATAGCGGCAGAATTTGATTTGCGGCTAAAGGCATATGGCAATAAGGTTACATATTGGAATAAAATTGTTTGTATGACATGCACATCATCGTGGGTACCCTGGGGGAAGCCCTATTGGGAACTTGATAAAGGGACATGGGAGCAATGTGAAGTCACGGGAACAAGGAATTTAAAACAAAGTGGAGGTTATGTCCAAGAGGATAAAACCCTGAATTATCAATTGTTGGACGATTACGATAAACAGGCACTTGCAAAAGAATGCCAAAAACAAGCAAAAACGAAAGCGAAAGCAAAGAACATACTTCAGTAGCCGGAACTAGGTATATTCGAGCCGCTAAAAAATAGGTTCATTAGCCGTGGACGACATGGATAAAACACGGGAAAATAGCAATATTTAAATTGATCGGTCTTCCAATTTTTTGGATAATATCCGTGTTATCCGCGACAAAAGTACACCTTTTGTAGTTAGAATAGGTGGTTTTTGTTTTTGCACGAGAACAAGGAGAGACGCATAGATCGGCACGGGACTTGCCTTGTGTCTTCGTTTCTCCTCTGCCTCTATGATGAAAGCCCCTATGTTTTATCAAACTCCAGACGAAATTTCGTATTCGTGAATCAACCATGAATAACAACCAAACAAATAAACAAAAGCCGATAAAATCCTGTTTTCTTGCGATTCTGTTAGCGTCTGTGAGTTTTATACTCGCATGGGGGTTGCTTTGGCTTTATTGGCCTCATTTCTGTTTGAAATATACTGAGTGGAAATACGTTGGATCGGGCGATCTGATACATGTCGAAAAAGTCCCCATTAGTTCCATGCCTCAAATGGACATTCCTGAGGATTGGCTGGAACATTCTTTGGGCGATGTGATTTTTCACTTACCTTCTGATGCGTCTATTCTCAAAGAAACCGCCGTAGGACGTATTTTTCTCCATAAAACTGGGCGTACTACCATTACACTACAGGTTGCGGATCTTGGTAAGCCGTTCTTGGAACTGGCAACAATCCTGCACCCCACTAAAAAGGTTTTTTCAACTTTTCCCAGCCTACGACTCGAATCTCTTAGTACGAGTACGAAGGATTTTCGTTGGTCAATGAGTCGCAGAGAAGTTATATGGCATGTCTTCATGGTTAGTATACGGCAAGCAAGTCCTATCTTCGAACCGATATTTGCAGAATCATTATCCTGCGAAAGTTCAGAAGGAGTTCTTCTTTTTGGGACAAACGAAGTTTTTTTTGAAAAAGAATGCTCTTATTGTAGCAGGGCAGTACAGGTCACTTGTACTCCCAAATTGAACGACGATTGTGGATGGGATGGAGAGTTTGACCTATACATTGTGCGGACGATAGTTCAATCTGTAAAAATAAACTGCGGTTGTGCTGTAGGCGAAGAATAAAACACGAAAGAGAGGATTTTCTAATCCTAGCGAGGCGGTACTTGTAACAACACCGTAGGGCTTGTGCGCAAATAGCCTACCGAAATTGGTATTGTCAAAAAGTAATCACTCCAGCATGCCCATTCCTTCCACTTTGAGGAACATTTTTCTCCGATTCCCTGCCCCTGCTCTACATTTTCGGCTTCCATTGATCGGGCATCGAACGCCAGAACAAGACGACATCGCCGGACGGCACGATCACAAAAGTCGATTTCGACCGCAAAGGCAATGCCGTCAAAACATGGATCGATACGACCAGTATAGCCAAGCCGCCGATTTCGGGGCACTGCAATCGGCGACAAATCGGTTACGATTTAGTGCGTGGCAGTTTTTACGGGAATTTTGGCAAAAGCATGGTAAATTGCATGGGCTACCGAAAAAAGTGTTGTATTTATCGGTGATTATTGCATATTGCCGATTCGTTCACGGTCAATTTTCGTTGGGCGACTTTAACAGACTCGGCAGAGACAGACCATGAAGAAGACTAAATATCGATTCCCGTAAAAATGTCAGCACATTCAAGCCCCGCCGCTTAATCGACTTTTTATGCCGACTAAAAGAACGTTTTCGTCTCCTTCTTGTACTTCAAGTACGCAGAGAAAAAAATCACTACTACTGCCCTGGCGGGAAAATTTTAACGCCGGGCTCTGTGAACTTTTATCCACCGGGACAGTAGTCGCAAGGGTATAATGCGGTAGGAGTCAAGATGTGCTAACCTCGCCAACTGACGTGGACTCGCGGACCCGTGTGTTCGCTATCGCAACATGCACCGGTGTTCTGCGGCGACAAATCCCAATGAGACATTTCCTGCATACGCCCTTTGTCGGTAACATCGAACTGCAACGGCGTGAGCGTTATGTGTCCCTGAGCAAGAGCCGTCAAGTCGGTGAATTGCTCTTCGTCCGACGGTTGCGGTTCGGAATGCCATGTGAGCCAGTAATAGTGCCTGCCCACTGGATCGATGCGGCGTTCAAATACTTCCCAATACTGCGACCTGTCCACAGGCACCACCTTGACTTCCGGCGTTTCACTCCGCAATGCGTTTTGAGGTATGTTCAGATTATAAAGCCCAGTGCTGTCCTGTTTCAAAATGTTGCCGATCACTCCCACCGCCAAATCGGCTGCCCGATGATATTGTTCCTCCTCGTTATATTGTTGCGAGACGGCAATGCTGGTGATGCCGTAAAATGAGCCTTCGACGGCGGCGGCGACCGTTCCCGAATAGAACACGTTGACTCCGGCATTGAGTCCGCCGTTGATTCCGCTGACGACCAAATCGGGACGTTCAGGTAAAATTGATGAAATCGCCAGTTTTACGCAGTCAGCAGGGGTACCGTCCACTGCCCACGCCCAGGGTTTGTCGTTCACATAAACTTTTCGTACCTGCAAAGGGGTTAAAAAAGTCATGGCATGGGCAACGCCGCTCCGTTCATGCAGGGGGGCTACCACAAAGACCTCTCCCAGTTGCCGCAGTGCTCTTTCCATTGCCGCCAATCCGGGGGCGTAAACACCATCATCGTTTGTGAGCAAAATTCGCATGGGTTCATTATACACGAATTATTGCTCCGGTGGTAAAAAATGCGTGTAGGCTGAATGCTTCCAAAACGTTCACCTCGCTTTTTTGGTGTGCAATCGCTATCCGGCGCACACTGGCATGACAGAGGCAAGTTCCAATCCATTCAAAATACGCCCTATTGCGTCGACGACCTCGTCCCACGAGGAGAAATGCCGATGGGATGTCCCAGCACCATCGGTCTCGCTGCCACCGTATAACCCTGCTGTTGCAGAAATTGTTTCAGTTCTTGATATTCTTCAAACGAATCGGAATAGACCCAAACCGTTACCGTGTAGATGTCTTTCTGAAACGATGAAAGTTTCCGGCAGAACTCTGACTGCGGCGAAGCCAATGCCTGCCGAAGCGGTTGACCCAGCGGTTCAAACTTCGGAGCGATTTCTCCATATTGCAAATCGATTCTCGTTTCAAAACCGCCGCCCCGCACGGGAGCATCATACGTTATCAACAAGAATTCCAACTCGAAGTTCTCAATGGGTCCTACCTTACCAACACTCGATTTTTGCTTGTAATACCGATGCCTCTCGTCGATTATGTGTCCCCGCAACTGTATTGCCAATTCATTGAGAGGAACGTAAACAATTCTGCCGCCCAGCAGCCGGACGTGGATTTCTTTGGTCTCGACCGTTCGGCTCAATGGAGTCAGAATGTTTTCCAAGACTGTCGCTTGCGGACGAACTTGCCGAAAATAGTTCCGAGCCCTGTCCATTTGCTCCAACTGGGCGTTCGTTTCCAAGAGTCGGCGTTGGTATTCGATTTTCTCTTTGAGCGTTTCGCTCTTCTCTTCGGCGGCAAGATCGATGCCGGCGCGTACCGAGGTCATCAAGTCGAACAGGGCGGCATATTCCCGGCTTTGCAGATAAGTCTGTTCTTCAATGATTTCCGACTGCATTTTCAGTTCCTCGATCTCTCTTCGCAATTTTACTGCCGTTTCCGATTTGGTTTGCAATTCTTGATATTTTTCTTCGAGTTCTGCAATAACGGACGGCTCGGCTTTCGGTGCGTAGATAGGGTTTGCCGACGAATACTGGGCGCGGATTCCCGCCACCATGACGAGAATAATCAGAATACCAACGATGTTCGAGACAAGATCGAGAAACGAATCTTGTCCGCTCAGTTCGATTTCGGTATGTTTACGTTTTCGGAGTTTCATCGCGGGAGGGCAACGGAATACCGACGGTCAAATTCGGTCAAAATAACCGGAAAAATGAGAAAAATTGGGAAGAACAGAACATTTTTCCCAAAAACTTCGGTAAGGCGATAGACCGCCGACAAATTTTTTGGAAAACTCGCCGACGGACTGAAAGTGTAGCAGGTAAGGAATGATTCCATCTGGTCAAACAAAAACGGTATGGTATAATCCCCTTTTCGATTGAGCAAATTAGAGAAACGCTATGCAGGCAGACGAAATCCTTCTCGATGTAGAGGATCGTATGGAAAAAGCGATCCTGAAACTAAAACAAAACCTGACCGGAATCCGTACCGGTCGGGCTAATCCCGGTCTCGTCGATTCCGTTAGAGTCAATGTCTATGGTGCTTTGACCCCGCTCAAACAGGTCGCAACCATTGCCTGTCCCGAGCCGAGCCAAATCGTGATTCGACCTTTCGATGCCGGTACGCTCAAAGAAATCGAAAAGGGAATCATCGCTGCCGATCTCGGTTATACGCCAAACAATGATGGTCGGGTGATCCGATTGAACATTCCGCCGCTTTCGACGCAGGTGCGGCAAAAAATGGTTGCCCGCGTTAGGGAACTCTGTGAAGAAGCAAAAGTCGCCGTCCGAAATGTGCGGCGCGACGGCAACAAAACGACAGAGCAGTCCGAAAAGAGTAAAATCTTTTCGGAAGATGTCCGAGACAGCACGAAAGAGGAAATCCAAAAACTCACAAAAAAATACGAAGACGAAGCCAACGAACTCGCCAAAAATCGGGAAAATGATGTCATGGACAGTTAGGTTACGCCGCAAAATAACAAGCGAGACATGGAAGCCGGGAGCGCAGCAACGCGTAGCGACCGGATCCCCACGCCGAATGATCCGGTCGCTCCACTGCGTTGCGCTCCCGGCTTTCATTTTTTGCTCAAAATTTTCCGGTGAAAGCCTTACACCGGAATATACCGATTAACCGCCAACTCGGTCTTCCATAGGACTGCTTGCCGTAGCATACAGTTTTTTCGGAATTCGACCTGCCAGATAGGAAAGGCGACCTGACTCGCAAGCATATTTCATCGCCTCTGCCATCGCAATCGGATGTTTCGCTTCCGCAATCGCCGTGTTGAGCAACACGCCGTCCACTCCGAGTTCCATCGCCGCCGTTACATCGCTTGCCGCTCCGACACCAGCATCGACGATCACCGGATAATCGGGATCGCCCTCCTTGAGATATTCCAAACAGATCCGAATGGCATTGGGATTGAGGATTCCTTGTCCCGATCCGATGGGACTTCCGGCAGGCATCACGGAGACGGCACCGCAATCTTTGATCCGTTTGGCAACAAGGGGATCGTCGGTTGTGTACACCAATACTTCAAAGCCATCTTTGACGAGAGTTTCGGTGGCTTTGACCGTTTCGATGGGGTCGGGCAGGAGCGTTTTGGTGTCGCCGAGACATTCGAGTTTGACCCAA
>Ga0099364_10007052_pt1 | contig 16174 bp, 14 predicted proteins | sample TergutTh196P3_FD_73070 | JGI IMG/M metagenome (GOLD analysis project Ga0099364, IMG submission 73070) | Microcerotermes parvus P3 segment gut microbial communities from Pointe-Noire, Republic of the Congo - Th196 P3 | ecosystem: Host-associated > Arthropoda: Insects > Digestive system > Gut ...
AATACCTCTTGACCCTCCTCAACTCCGATTTTGAAGAATGGCGCATCGCCAACCAGGACGCAGACGCGGATGCGTTCCCCTTTTCCATGGGAAAAATGAGCGCGTCGGGCGCCTTGTTTGACATCAACAAATTAAACGACATCAGCAAGGACGTCCTCTTGCGTATTCCCGCCACCGCGCTGGGTTCGTTTTTGATTGCTTGGGCAAAGGATTTCAGACCGGAAGTTGCATCGCTGCTTGCGGAAAACGAAGCCTATTTGGAAAAGATTCTCGACCTTGGCCGGGGCGGTGCCAAGCCGCGCAAGGACCTCATCTGTGCCGCGCAAATATTTGATTTCATCCGCTATTTCTTTGACGCGCATTTTGCCATAGAGGATGAAAACCCCGCAAACGTAAGCGACGCGGACGCGAAAGCGATTTTGGAGCGGTATCTTGAAACATATGACGGCGGGGACGACGCGGCGCTGTGGTTTGAAAAAGTCAGAGACATCACGGCGGCGCTCGGTTATGCCGTAAAGCCCAAGGATTACAAGAAAAACCCGGCGCTGTATCCGGGGCATGTGGGCGACGTCAGCACCGTCATCCGCATCGCGCTCACGGGCCGCGCCCAATCCCCCGACCTTTGGGAAATTCAGCAGATTTTAGGCGAAAAGAAAACAAGGGGGCGCATTGAGCAACGGCTTGTATAAAATCCGTTGCCGCGTCAAAGTGCATATGTTATCATGTCTGTGTTGCCGCTACCCAATCTGGTAACAGAAAGGGGGTGCGATGTGCATATGCTAACTTCATTTTTAGCCTCTGTCGGAGCCGGTATAGTTGTATACTATGTCGGCAAGTGGCTGGACAGAAAACGGAAGCGGTAATCAGCTAAAAGAAAACACCGGGGAAGCCCCCCCGGTGTTTTCTTGTGCAATGCACGACTAACTTCATTTAGCTTTCGCTGCTAGCAGTGTATCAAATGTTGCCTGCAGTGTCAAGCGTTCCGGGGGAAGAATTGTGAATTGTGCATTGTTAAAACGCGATTAGGCCGCCGCTATCCGCAAACACCTTCGCAAAGACAATGGCGATGATCGTCATCAGCTTGATTAGAATATTGACAGAGGGGCTGGCGGTATCTTTGAACGGATCGCCTACCGCGTCGCCGACGACGGCGGCGCTACGACTTTCGGCAGAAACTTGTCCGCCGTCGGCGGCGGCGCTGCCTGCCACATGTTTTTTTGCGTTATCCCAGGCCGCGCCCGCATTCGCCATCGTAATCATCAGCAACAGCCCGGAGGCGAACGCGCCCGCAAGCATCGCGCCCAGCGCTTCAACGCCCAGAAAAGCGCCCACGGCCAGCGGCGCGGCGATGGCCAGCAGCCCTGGCGCGACCATGGCGTTTGTGGCGGCTTTGGTTGAAATCGCAACGCACTGTCCGTAATCCGGCGTAGCGGTTCCCTCCAGAATGCCCCGGTCTTCTCGAAATTGTTTGCGCACTTCTTCAATCATGCTGTTTGCCGCCTTTCCGACGGCGCCGATGGTCAGCGAGGAAAAGCGAAAGGGTAGCATCGCGCCGATTAGAAGCCCCGCGATTACCACCGGACTCAAAATATTGATGCCCACCAAGCCCGCCAGATTAGAATAGGCGGCCAGGAGCGCAAAGGCCGTGAGCGCCGCCGAGCCAATCGCAAAACCGCTTCCGACGGCAATCGTCGTGTGCCCGACCAGATCCAGCCTGTCTGTAATCGCCCGCACGTCCTTGGGAAGCCCCGCCATTTGCGCGATGCCGCCCGCATTATCCGCGACAGGCCCAAAAGCGCCCACCGCAACCAGCATACCGGTTGAGGAAAGCATCCCCACCGCAGCCAGTGCAATGCCGTAAAGACCGGCGCATGCGCCGGCGGCCAGCGTTCCGGCGGCGATGCACAAAACCGGCCAAAAGGTCGCCCGCATTCCGATGGAAAACCCGGTGATGATGACCGTTGCGGGACCCGTCTGGCTATGCGCCGCGATGCGCCGCACAGACTTGTACTTCCCGGAGGTGTACACTTTCGTGATTTTGCCGATGGCAACGCCGACGAGCAGGCCCGCGATTACCGCAAGGCCGCAATTCCATGTGCCAAACAGCCATTGGCTGGCGAGGATGGCACAGAGGATGACGATGCCGCCGCTGATGTAGATGCCCCGGTTGATTGCCGTCGTCGGGTTGGTGGACGCGCCACCCCTGACGAACATGACGCCAACAATCGAAGCGATGATGCCAATGGCTGAAATCAAAAGGGGGAAATATGCGCCGGCTGTGGAGTCAAGGGGAAAGCTTCCGCCGAAGCGTGGAATAATCCAAGAAAGGGTAGAGGCCAGCACGATTGCGGAGACGATGGCACCCACATAGGATTCAAAGAGATCGGTTCCCATGCCCGCCACTTCAATGGCGTCTCCCGCATTGTCCGCGATGACGGCGGGATTGCGGGGATCGTCTTCGGGAAGCCCCGCTTCCACCTGACCGACCAAATCCGCGCCCGCGTCCGCAGCTTTGGTATAAATGCCGCCGCAGATTCGCCCGAACAAAGCCATGGACGATACGCCAAGCGCAAAGCCGGCGACGACTTCCGCAGCGGCCACCACCCCGAAGTTGACGACGATTGCGGTGACGCCGAGCAATCCGAACCCGGTCACGCAAAGCCCGATGGCTGCACCACTTCGGAACGCGATGCGGAGCGCCCGGTTCATACCGTTTTCCCTTGCGGCGTTGGCCGTTCTGGCGCTGGCGCTTGTGGCGGCTTTCATGCCGAACAACCTGGTCAGCATACAAAGAACGGCGCCGCAAGCATAGAGCGCCGCCATCACCCAGGAAAGGAATAGGCCAAGAAGCACAATCGCCACGGCCATCAAGGCAATCATCACCTGGTATTCTTTTTTTAGAAAAGTCCAAGCCCCTTTTTTGATCCCATCGGCGATGGCTTTCATTTCGTCGGTTCCCTCGTCGGCTTTTCCAATCCAAGAGGCAAGACCGTAGGCACACAAAAGAGACGCGAACGCCGAAACGGGTACAAAAATACTGATAAAACTCATTTGTCCTGTTACTCTATCGCAACCAGCGCCAAGGACAAGGAGATAAAGAGTATCGCAGAGGCTGTCGCGATTTTGCTCAAAATGGCTTCATACCCTTTGCTCTTTTTCTTTCCGAAGAGCTGCTCCGCGCCGCCGCCGATGGAGCCGGAAAGGCCAGCGCTGCTTCCCGATTGCAGCAGAATACTTGCAATCAGCACCAAGCTGACGAACGCCAGCGTAATCATTAATACAATTCTCATGTTTCACCTCCTGCCAACGCGGCAGCTTTTTTTGTATCAAATTCGGCTCTGTTCAAGCCGCAACGGGTAATTTAAGCCGATTTAAGGCACCCGCAACCGGCCCGCCTGTAAAGACTACCATACCGGCGGCGGAAAAGCAAGTCGTATTATCAGTATTCTCCGGCGCGTTGCGGTAATATAGCACAGGTATATCACATGGCACGGGGGCGTGCAAGCAAAAAAATGCATCAGATGACATAATGGCTTGCGTCTTTCTCGGCGTGCCGATCCAAGATGTCTTGCAGCGTGATCCCGTCGAGGTATGCGTTGACCGTCTGGAAAAGCCCGCTCCACAGGAACAGGGTTTTGCACTGATCCGCCCGGTCGCACGGGCTCGCGTCGTCAAGGCAAGGCACCGGCGCAAGGCTGCCCTCCGTCAGCCGCAGAATTTGGCCGACCGTATAGGCCGCAGGGTCTTTGGCCAGCATATAGCCGCCCTGCTTGCCCCGACTGGTGCGCAGGATATGGGAAGCACTCAACAAGGAAACGATGCGCTCCAGGTATTGCTTCGAGATATGCTGCCTTTCGGCGATGTCTTTCAATGGAACAAACCCCTGGTCTCTGTTTTCCGCCAGATCAAGGAGCAGTTGGAGCGCGTAGCGCCCTTTTGTAGAAATTTTCAAATCACATCAACCTCCAAAAGCCGACGCGCAAAAACCTTGTGTGAGCTGAACTGCGGTGGCGTCAGATGCGTTTACCGATTTTCCGCCCGGCGCTGTTCAAACTGGAGCTGAAGCACAAAAGATATTAAATCTTCCCGTTCCTGGTTGTTTCCAAACTGAAACCGCAAGCCCAGAAGATGCTTGAAATCATCCCGGTCGGTTGGCCTGCACCACATGACGATGGCGTCGTAAGCGCGCAAGGCTTTGTCGGGGTCGAGGGGAAGACGGATGGTGATGGTTTCGTCCGGCTCACAAGGCTCTTGCGCATAAATGCAAAGTCCGCTGCCGCTGATGTCGTAGGTCACACATTCCGTCTCAATCGTTTGTGGGCGATTGTCGCGGGGTCCGGCGGGGCGTTCAATCCCAAGCCGTCCTTTGATGTTCTTTTTGACGCGAATGTAATCGCGCCGCTGGGAATAGGCGATTTCCGATGCGGGCTGCACCAACAGGAGCGGTAAGCCGTCCTCATCGAAAGCCTCGATGACGCGGCAAAGAAAATCATAACGCCCCTCCTGATCCGCACGATGCACAAAGAGCATTTCATTTGAACCAATCGGATATAGACGGTCATTATACATTGGCGCACGAAACAAGACGTTGTCGTCGGGTAATACGGTTTCCAACAGGACGGAAAGGTTTAGGTGCGGATGCCGTTCGATACTGCGGGCTGTTTTTACAAAAAACTCCGTACCAATCGGGAACGCTCGCAACATACAGAAAACCTCCTTTTGCACAAACAAAGTTTCGGGATATTGCTCCGCCGACGAAGCAGGGCATTTGGCGGGTAGAGCAATAGTACTCACATTCTAATATGTCTACGCCAAAAAAACAATCGTTATTTCTTTATTTATTGCTCCGCCACTTAAATATTGATAACCGAGCGCGCGATATTTTCAATGTTTAGTTGGTGGAGCAATATTGTTTCGATATTCTCGCAAACGATTGTAAAATGTGGCTTGTTTGAGGCCTGTTTGCGCCAAAACCTCCGAGAATGATAGTCTTCCGCGCTCCCACCGCTGCACTAGTTTGCCGAAATCATCGGGGGCGCTTTTCGCTGGGCGGCCCAGGTGAACACCGTTTGCCCTTGCCGCGTTGATGCCTTCGGCCTGTCGTTTCCGTATGCTATCCCGCTCGCTGTGCGCCACGAAAGACAGGATTTGCAAGACTAAGTCCGCGATGAACGTCCCCATCATGTCTTTGTTCAGTCGCGTGTCCAAGAGCGGCATGTCGATTACGGCGATGTCCACGCCGCGCTCTTTCGTCAGTACGCGCCATTGATTCTGAATTTCCTCATAGTTTCTTCCCAATCGGTCAATGCTCTTGATGCAGAGGACGTCGCCACGTTTCAACTTTTTCATAAGCGACTGATACGCGGGCCGATCAAAGTCTTTGCCGCTTTGTTTGTCGGTGAATACCTGCTCCGGCGGTATGTTCAATTCGCTCATGGCGAGGGCTTGCCTGTTTTCATTCTGATCCGCGCTCGACACACGGACGTAACCGTATGCAGCCATCTTATCACGCTCCTTTCTTACGTCCGTCATATCCTGAATGGACACAAATGAACGCCAAAATAGCCACTCGAATTTCCACCTATTTGGGAGTGGGGTAATGCGCAAGGTCAACTGATAGAAGATGTGCTATTACGCCGACATTTACTTTTAAGTGCCGGGGTAATCGCATACGAGACCATCTTTTGCGGCCAAAACGCCTTTGTTTGCGAGGGCGTCGGCGCGCCGGTTCATTTCGGTGACGTAGGCAAAATCGTCGAAAGAAAAAGAATCACCGTTCCAAGCGATGAATTTCTCGTAGAGGGGCGCTGTCTTGAGGGTTTTGCTGTTGAGGTTGACATGGCCCTTGACCCGGAAAAATCGCACCTGATGCGCGTGTACATGCGGCAGAAGCGATTCCCAGAGGTCTCGGTTTTCCACCGGTTTTTTGGCGCTTGTCTTCCATCCGTTCCGCTGCCAGTTCTCATGCCATTTTTCTCGGAAGCAGTTCACCAAATAGGCGCTGTCTGAAAAAACCTCGACGTTTTGATCGTGCTTGGTGAGGGCCTCAAAGGCACGCAACAGCGCCACCATTTCCATCCGGTTGTTGGTGGTGTTGACTTCCCCGCCGTACAATTCCTTTTGCCGGGCCCCGTATTCCAAAATTGCGCCCCAGCCTCCGAAGTTTTCCGCTTCTTGATTGCCGGAGCAAGCGCCGTCTGTGTAAATGCGCAATGCTTTCATAAGCGATACCTCTGCCTCATTTTACGAAACAGCCGCTGTGTTTGTCAAGACATTGTAAACGGGATTTAACGGCGCTGTAACAGGGCTGTAATACGCATACGATATACTTGCTTTGATTAAAAAAAAACGGAAAGGAGTGCGTTTTTGACGATGCGGAAAATACTGAGCATTCTAGTGGTGTTTGTGCTGGTGGTGTTGCAAGCCTCCGCCGTGTTTGCGGTGCAGCAAAACCCGCATGTAACCATCGTCAACCCGGCGGATGGGCATACGCTGTACGCCGATAACCTCCTCGTTTCCGTCAAGCTGACACAACCGGCGACCATAGAGGTTTCGGTGCTGCGCCTCTGGAAAGCCGTCGGCGGCACGAATGAGCCGATTACCTTGGAAGAATACCAAAGCGCCCAATCCGCCGACAGCCGGGTTGAAATCGTGCGGACGGAATTTGCGAAAATGGATGCGTTTACCAGCGTGAATCATTTGAGCTTTTATACGAAAAGAATTGAAAACGTCACGCCCGGCGTCTACGAGATTCTCGTAGGCACCCTTGACGCGGAGGGCGGGGTCATCGGCGTCAACGCGAGTGTCGTCGATATCAAGGCAAAAGAAGAAAACCCGGTGGACGCGACGCCATCCACTGCGCCGCAGTCCGGGCCGTCTCAATTTCTCAAAAATCTGCTCAAATCCATATTTGGAAGTTGATGCGGGCTAAAAGGCGAAGCATATGAGCCGGATACGAAGCAAGGACGGGCTTGAAATTATAAAGAGCGCAGCGCTGGTAGTATTGTTTTTGATAACGATACTACTTTTGTATTTTCTGTGGGAAGACAAGCCCTTTGAGCGGTGGGCGCAGGGCGACAACTTGGCGCGGCGCGAAGCGCTACGGTATGACGAGATTTTGCGGCCGAGCCTGGTTGCGGCGCATACGGGCGGCGGTTCCTATGCGATGACGCCGGATGCGTTTGAGCCGATGGTCGACAGCCTGAGCGCTTTTTCAAGAAGCGAGAACGTCATTATGGAGGAGATTGAGGAACGGCTGTACAAGGACGGCTTGCGGCACCCGTCCGTCGAGGCCCGGTTTCACTATTACGTACCGTTTGCTGTGATGTGTGAGGTGTTTGACATTCAGAGAATCGCGGGGGCGGATGGCATCGACGCCTTTTCCGCTTTCGCCTATACGGAGGCGTATCCGGGCGATTTGTTCTTTTTCGACCAAAAAAGCAACAGGTATTACAGGCTCGCGGGCGATGGGGCGGCGAGCCTCCCGGCGCTTTCCGCGATTATTGCCGATGCCGGAAATCGCGTCACCCATTTCACCTTGGAAACGAATTTCGGCGGGCTGATCGACAACCAGACGCTGATACCGTATTCTCCGGAAAGCGACGTCCGCGACTTTGCCTATGTGGGGGAACTGGCGCTTGAAGAGGAAGACAAAGCGGCGCACATCACGCGGATTGCGAAAAGTTTTTTCAACGATAATTTTGACTTTGTGCGAAAAATCGAAGAAATCGGCGGAACAGTGATTTACATGTACGGGTTTGGGAAAATCGTGCTGATCATCGACAAGGACGGGACCGTCGAGTTCAAGCGGGAGGAAGCGGAACGGCCTTTCACGCCGGTGCGGTATTTGGACGCTCTGGACAAAGCGTTGGACTTTATCGCCGGGCATGGCGCGGCGGAAGCTTTTTCCGAAAACGCACAGGCGTTGCATTTGAAAAGCGTTGCGGTTGACCTGGACGGAAAAAGGGGGTACCGCTTCGTCTTTGGGTTTTCCGTAAACGGCCTGGAAGTGTTTTATCAAAACAGCGAAGTGTTTGAAGTCGAGGTGATCGGCGATCGGGTGACATACTACAAAAGGGATTTGATTCTCTACAATGAAAATCAAATCAAAGCGGCGGCAGGCGATTTTAGGGGAATTTGTTCGCCGATGAACGTGCTGGCGTACAATCTGGCGCATATTTCCGCTGCGTTGTACGAGGCGGCCCCGGTGGAAGGCGCGTCGCCGGAACTCAGCATCGAAGAACTGGCGGCGCAAGTGGACCGGCTGGAAATCGCGTATGCGCGGCTTGCGGGCGGGGATGAAACGGACGAGCATGTGGTGCGCGCCGTTTGGCTTTTGACGATTGCGCAGTTGGAGTTTTATTTTGCGCTGGACGACGGTGCGCCGCTTGGATATTCCCAGCGCCAATACACGCTTTAGGAGAAACAGCTTATGGACTGGTCGAAAGCAAAAACAATTCTGATCGCCGCATTCTTGATCACGGACTTGATCTTGGTCGCGCTGCTTGTCTTTCCGGCTGCGCGGGCGGAAGCGGGGCAGGAACCTGCGGACGACGCGGTTTTGCTTGCGGTGTTGGCGCGAAACAACGTGTTTTTGGAGACGGAAATCCCGCAAGGGCGCGGCGAGATGCCGGTTTTGTATGTGCAGCCCGAAGATTCCGACACGGAAAAAATGCGGGAGCTGCTTGGCCGACGCGAACTTGACGCGGCAGAACTAGAGCAGGGCGGGTTTCGCGGCGAAGACTTTAGCAAGAAAAAACAGCGTACGCTGTCGGCGCGGGATGCATTACTGGTGTTTATGCACACGGAAAACGACAGAGTCGATGAAAGCCGCATAATAGAGGAGATCAAGATGGTCTATTGGCTGGGCGAAAGCGAGGGCGACGGCGCTGTGATTGCCGATACGGCGATACCGGCGTGGAAAATCGTGTATAACGGCGGAAAGACCGCGCACATCAACGCATATGAACAATGACAAAACGGCACTGCAATTTTGCGCTTTCGCAAGCGGGAGCAGCGGCAACTGCTACTTGATCAAATCAGAAAAAACAGCGCTATTGATAGACGCGGGCATCAGCGGGCGCAAAATCTTCGACGGGCTGGAAAAAACGGGCACGCGGACGGAAGATTTGGCGGCGGTGTTAATTACCCATGAACACACGGATCACATCAGAAGTTTGAAAACGATGGCGCGCAGGGTCCCCGGCCTCCGCGCATACGCGAATCGCGGCACGTGGAATCACCTAAGCGGCCTGATTCAAGAGGCGCAGCGCAGGGTATTTGAAACCGGCGGTGTTTTTGAGGTGGGCGACATTTTGATCAAGTCGTTCCCCCTTTGCCACGACGCATCGGAGCCGGTGGGCTTTTCATTTTATGCGGGTGGCGGGCAGATCAGCATCCTAACGGATACGGGTCACATCAGCGAGGCGGTGATGGAGGAGATCCAAGGGGCGGACTTGTTGGTTTTGGAAGCGAACCATGATGTGGAAATGCTGAAAGCCGGTCGCTACCCTTGGTTTTTGAAGCGACGGATTTTGGGAGAAAGCGGGCATCTTTCCAATGTTGACGCCGCGTGTGCCATCCGGGGGATGCTGGCCGGGGCGAAAAAGAAGCGCCGCGTGCTGTTGGCGCATTTGAGCCGGGAAAACAATTTCCCGGAAATGGCTTACCAGACGGTTAAAAACGTCTTGGAAGAAGCGGATTGCTTTCTCGACGAGCATCTCAGCCTGCACATCATCGCCCGGGATGAGGTGGGTGCGCTGTATACGGTGTGAACTAAAATTAACACTAAAATTAAATCCCCTTAAATTTTTTGACAAAAAAATAATAAATCTTGTTTTTCGGCGTCGAACATAGTATAATCTGTGACAGAAAGCTTGTTCAGGCGCAAACGCTGTGCCGGTGTCGGGCAAAAGGCGCAAGGCGAATGAGGCGTGCGTGCACAAAAAGGTACACGGAAGCTCCGCAAAAACTCCCGTGAGGGCGGCGGTTTTAAGCCAGGCAATGTATAAGGAGGAATGAGTTGTTATGAGAAATCTGAAAGTTTCCAGTAAGCTGCTTGTCAGTTTTTTGATCGTCATCATGTTGACGGTCGTAGTCGGCGGCGTAGGCATTTTTGGCATGGTGCAAGTCGACCGATCGAGTACCGATATGTACTATCTTCAAACGGTGCCGATTCCGTATCTTGGAAAAGCGATCGAACTGCTTCAGCGGGAACGCGCCTGTATGCGTGAATACATTGTAGGCGCCGCGACGGACGATATGGAGCTCATTGAAGATGCACATAGCCGGGCGGTGACTTACCAGGGCCAGATGCAAGGCTACTTGGACGACTACCGGGCGACGATTAGAGACCCGGAAGCCCTGCGCCTCTTTGACGAAGCGGTGGCTTTGTACAACAGCGACTTTAGGCAGTGCATGGACTTGATTTACGAAGGCGCTAAGAGTGATGTGGATCCCTCTGACTTGTACACGTTGATGAGAGACTATACGGCATCTTCCAACAAAATCGTGGAAAACTTCGACATTTGCCTGGAGATGAAAGTGGCGGCTGCTGAAACGGCGTCTTATGCGGCCAGCGATTTGGCGAATGTCCTGCTCATCGCCATCATCGCCGTGCTGGTCGTTACGGTGCTGATTGCCGTCTTCCTGGCACTCTACGTGTCAAGGCTCATTTCCAAGCCGCTGCAAATACTCACGGCGTTTATGAAAAAGGCGGGTACGGTTGGCGACTTGGCCCTTACGGCAGATGACCAAAAAACCATCGCGGCTTATGCGAACGGAAAAGACGAAATCGCACAGTGCATCTCCGGGGCGGCGGCCTTTGTGGAGCATGTGGTCGACATCGACAAGAACCTGGGGCTTATTGCGGCCGGCGACCTCACCGCAGACGCTGTGCTGCTTTCAGACCGCGACACCATGGGCCTGTCCTTAAGAAAAACGCTGGAAAGCTTGAACATGATGTTTAGCGAAATCAATACGGCCACCGGACAGGTCGCCGAAGGCTCGAAGCAAATCGCCGACGGGGCACAGGCGCTGGCGCAAGGTTCGACCGAGCAAGCGGCTACCGTAGAGGAGCTGTCCGCGTCCATCAGTGAAATCGCGGAAAAAACGAACAACAACGCGAAGATGGCCGACCAAACGGCGGCGCTGGCCAACTCGATTATGACCAAGGCGGAAAAAGGCAGCCAGCAGATGGACGAAATGATGACCGCCGTCAACGAAATCAGTCAAGCGAGCCAAAGCATCGGCAAGGTCATCAAGGTCATCGACGATATCGCGTTCCAGACCAATATCCTGGCCCTCAACGCAGCGGTGGAAGCCGCCCGGGCCGGACAGCACGGCAAGGGCTTTGCGGTTGTGGCCGATGAGGTACGCAGCCTTGCCGCCAAGAGTGCGGAAGCCGCCAAGGACACCGGAGAGCTGATTGTCAACTCCATCGAAAAAGCGGAATTGGGCGCCAGAATCGCCAACGACACCGCCACAAGCCTTGGGGAAATCGTCACCGGCATCGGCGAGAGCAATGAGCTCATCAACAAGATTGCCGAGGCGTCCAAAGAACAATCGACGGGCATCACCGAAGTGAACGGCGGCATCGACCAGGTGGCGACGGTCATCCAGAGCAACAGCGCAACCGCGCAGGAAAGCGCGGCCGCCGCAGAGCAGCTCAGTGGCCAGTCCAGCTTGCTGGAAGAGTTGATTGGGCAGTTCAAGTTGAAAGGCATCAGCTCAAACAGAGGATACCGCAGCGCACCGGCGCCGAAACCGGCGGAACTTGCAGAGCCGTCCGTAGCCTATGACGGCGGCGGCGACGTCGGCGGAAAGTACTAAAAACCGACGCAAGCACGTCATTGCGAGGAAGCATAGCGACGAAGCAATCCAGTACGATAAGCCCAAATAGGCGCTAAGATTAAAAAAATTGAAAAAGCGGAGGGACCGGCCAGTTGCCGCCCCCTCCGCTTTTTGTTTGTGTCTGCTTCGCTACTCAAACTTCCGGGTCGCGTCGAGGTACTGCATCAACACGCCGAAGTTCGCGTAGTACATGGAATACTTGTCCGCCTTTTCGACGTGGATCAGCTTTGACAAAATCAGCCGCTTCAAATGCTGTGAAATGGTCGCCTGCGAATAATCAAAGGCGGCCACCACATCCTTGTTGCAGACGGGGATGCGCGCTTTGTTTTGCTGCATGATGAAGCGGTAAATCTTAATCCGGGCGGGATGCGCAAGCGCATCGGAGACCTGGGCAATCAACTGGATTTCTTCTTCATGTAATTCGGTTCCTTCTTTTCGAAGTCTCATGTTTTTCCCTGCTTTCTGTGCCGGCGTAATATTTTTTCAGCTTGTACTGCAATAGCTGCCGCTGCAATCCGAGCGCCGCCGCCGTCGCCGAAATGTTGCCGCCGTTTTCGGCCAGCGCGGTCAAAATGATGTCCTTTTCGATTGCCGCAAGGTACGCGCCCAGCGGTGCGTCACCGGGCCTGTACGGGGCGCCGGGCCTTTTGCCCGCCGCCGCATGGCTTTCGGAATCCGGCAACGCCTCGCCGGACAAGGCGTGCTCCGGCCCAGCCAGCGCAACGGCGGACATGATGATGTTTTCCAGCTCGCGGACATTGCCGGGATAATCGAGGGAAAGTAACTTCTCCCGCGCCGCGTCGGAAAGCAGCCAGACTTTCTTGTCAAATTTCTCGTTGTACTTTTCAAGAAAGGCCTCCGCAAGGAGCGGGATGTCTTCGGGGCGTTCCCGCAGCGGCGGAATGTCGATTTCGACGACCTTTAGGCGATAAAACAAGTCTTTGCGGAGCGTTCCTTTTTCTATCAGCTTTTGCGGGTCTTCGTTGATTGTGGCGATGATGCGGACGTCGACGGGAATATCCTTTGTGCCGCCGATTCGCCGGATGTAACTTTCCTGCAACACGCGCAACAGCTTGCTTTGCAAGGCATACGGCATCGCGCTGATTTCGTCCAACAGCAAGGTGCCGCCGTTTGCCTGTTCAAAAAGCCCTTGCCGGTCGATTGCACCGGTAAATCCGCCTTTCACCGTTCCAAAGAGGATGCCCTCCAGCAGGCTTTCCGGCAAGGCCGCGCAATTCTGCGCTAAAAAAGGCCGCTGCCCTCGGGCGCTTTCGTGGTGAATACCTTGGGCGAAAAGCTCTTTGCCCGTTCCCGTTTCTCCATGAATCAGCACCGTGACAGAACTCTTGGCCGCTTGCCTTGCCCGATGCAGCGCATGGGCGAAACGGGGGCTTTTCCCGAGGATATCACAAAAGGTATATCGTTTCAGCCCAGTAGGTTTTGGTGCGCCGGGCGAACGGGTTTCGCTTTGCAAATCGAGGATCGTGTTGGACAGGGTTTTGATGTTGGTGATGTCGCGGGAAACCTCAATGGCCGCAATGAGGTGGCCGGCATCGTCAAAAACAGGCACGGTGGAATTGATCGCCGTGATTTCCTTGCCGTATTTGTTTAGGTATGTTTGTGTCTTGCTCTTCGTTTCAACCTGGTGCTTCAGCGCGCGCGTCACCGTGCTTTCTTCTTCGGGAATGTTGAAAAAAACTTCCCGGAACGGATTGCCGAGCACTTCCTCCCGCCTTGTTTTTTCCAAGGCGGACATGGCCTCGTTATAGGCGATGGTGATGCCGTCGGCGTTGATGATATGCACGCCCTCGCTGACGGCCTGGCACAGGTCTTGAAGAAGTTTGTGGTATTGCTTGGCGTTCATTCCGCTCCCCCCGGCTCAGGACTCCATTTTTTATTTTTATAATACCACATTTTTATGCGTTTTTCTATACAAAAAAAGACCGCAAGCGCCCTGCCCGACATGAGCGCATGAGGGGGTATGAGAGGCCTGTTTTAATTTTTCCCGTTGCGGATTTGCCAAAAACGTGGTAACATTAGAGCAGCTAGGTTCTTTGGCAAGGTTTAGCTGGGGGAGCGGTATTACATGATATTTAAGAGGAAAATGACTGTGAAAATAAGAAGCAAGGCGCGTGCGTGCGTTTTGTTGGCGGTGATTCTTGCAGCCGGCATGATTTTCCCCGGAAGCGGCGCGGCGGCGTCTGTGCCGGAGGGACTTTACACCTTGGTGGATGTGGGCGCGTATGACCGGTTCACCAACAACGTGGACGGGTATTCGCTTCTCGTGGACAAGGGGATGCAGGTGGACATGAGCGTTTCTTCCGTCCGTGCCGTGCTGGAAAATGAACACAAGCGCATCGAAATATACAAGCAGGACGTCAGCCGCGTTGGTCGGGCGGCGTACATCAATTACTCCAACCGCTTTTTGGCGAACACAGCGGATCATTTTTTGGAATATAACGGCAATCAGACCCTCGGAGGGCGCAGCGTCATGGTGACGGCTTGGTCAAGGGAAAAGCTTTCGCGGGTTGCCAATGACAAAAACCATTACGTCTGCTTGGAAATCCCGCACGGCAGCTACAATTACACCGTCTTTATCAAAGCGACCCAACCACTCACCGAGTTAGGCGGCTATGCGTATCTGGCACAGAATTTTTCCGTATTCGCGCCTCGCGCCGCCGCTTACACAAGGCAAACACAAGCCCCAGACCCTGCAAGCCGGGGCTGGACGGCGGAAACGCGGGAATTGTACCAGCGCTATTTTGTCGAAGACGCGCCGATGGTTTGGGGGCTTTTTGATGAATCGGCCAAGTGGCTGGATTACGCCCAGATCGAATCTTACGAACGGTTTTTTAGGTATACGTTTCCTTTCATCTTGGTGTACACCGACCTTGAAACATGGCAGCCAAATGTGAAACAGATATTAGACGCCGCCCATGCGCGTGGCAAGACCGTGATGCTGACGCTTCAAACGGTCGATACGGAGGACGGCAAAAACATGGTCTACAATGTTTTGAATGGCCGCCACGATGAATTTTTGCGCTATTACGCAAACACCATCGCGCTGGCCGGCCATCCGGTGCTGTTTCGCCTTGGCAACGAGATGAACGGCGACTGGTGCCCCTATTCGTCCTATCACACCTCGAAAGACACGGAGATTTTCAATGCGTTTTACCGCTATGTATACGAGATTTTCAGGCAAGAGGGCGCTACGCGCAACGTCATCTGGGTCTGGAATCCGAACGGCGGCTCTTTCCCGGACTTCAAATGGAACGACGAGCTGATGTATTACCCCGGCGACGCCTATGTCGATGTGGTCGGCATGACGGCCTACAACACGGGCACGTACTATTCAAACGTAGGAGAGCGATGGGAGACGTTCAATGAGTTGTACGACGATCTTTACGCGCGGTACGACGCCCTGTACGGCCAGCCGCTGATGATTACGGAGTTTGCCTCCGCCAGCATGGGCGGCGACAAAGTCGCGTGGGTCAACAACATGTTTGGAGAGATTAAGCGGTTTGACCGGATTAAAATTGCCATCTGGTGGAATGGCCGGGATTATGACGCGGATGGCAATGTGACGCGGTCATACGTCCTCGATGAATCGCCGGAATTAATGGAAGTTTTTCGGCGCCATCTGTCACAGTGGGGTGCGCCCTTTGGAACGGACGACCTTTTTGGACATTAAATTTAGGAATCAGAACGCGAGCAGTTTTCGCGCAGACAAGGAAACCGCACGGCGGAAGGAACTGTTAAGAAAGGAGAAAACATGAAAAAGTTATTTACGTCAGAATCCGTTACCGAGGGGCATCCCGACAAGATATGCGATCAGATTTCCGACGCGATTTTGGATGCGATTATGGAAAAGGACCCCAATGGCCGGGTTGCCGCTGAAGCGACGACAACCACCGGTTACGCGATGGTGATGGGGGAAATCAGCACCAGTTGCTACATTGATATACCCAAAATTGTCCGGCAAGTGATTGCCGACATCGGCTATACGAAAAGCGACTATGGCTTCGATGCGCAAACATGCGCGGTACTCACCGCAATTGACGAGCAATCCGGCGACATTGCGCTGGGCGTTGACAAAGCGCTGGAATACAAAGACGGAACGCTGTCCGACGCCATTGCAACCATCGGCGCGGGCGATCAGGGGATGATGTTTGGATTTGCCTGTGACGAGACGCCGGAGTTGATGCCGATGCCAATCGCGCTGGCGCACAAGATGGCGCTACGGCTTACCACCGTCAGAAAAGAGGGAACGCTGCCATATTTGCGACCAGACGGGAAGACGCAGGTCACGGTGGAGTACGAGGAC
>Ga0099364_10007053_pt1 | contig 16174 bp, 16 predicted proteins | sample TergutTh196P3_FD_73070 | JGI IMG/M metagenome (GOLD analysis project Ga0099364, IMG submission 73070) | Microcerotermes parvus P3 segment gut microbial communities from Pointe-Noire, Republic of the Congo - Th196 P3 | ecosystem: Host-associated > Arthropoda: Insects > Digestive system > Gut ...
AATTTGAGATATAATGAAAAATTAAATTGTATCAATGCTTTTAGGGTATATGCAGGCTGTTCGACAGATTTTTTAAAAATACAAAGCGATAGTTTGAAAATGTTTGCAAGCGTAGCCGTAATGCACGAATATTATTGGGTTCACGAATATGATGAATTTGGCAACGAAAAAACTATTGAAGAAGGAAAATATGAAGGCGAACCTTACCCATTATTTGAAAACTATAAACCATTAGAAATAAAATTATTTGAATAAAATATAAGAATAATCTTTAAAAACACATCAAAACCCAAATGAACAGTTACCGGCAAATACTATATCACATTATATTTTGCACTTATCAGCGGGAAAATACACTGCCTGCGGAACATCACGAGGAGTTGTACCGCTACATCTGGGGTATTATAAAAAAGCGGAATGGTGTTCTGTATCGGATTAACGGAACGGAAAACCACATACATATTTTATCCGATTTGCATCCGGCGATGGCATTTTCCGACTACATCAAGGAAATAAAAACGGCTTCCAACCGTTGGATGAAAGAGAGCGGTAAATTTCCCGATTTCGTGTCGTGGGCGGAAGGCTATTGTGCGCTGACTTACTCGTATCGGGATAAAAATATGATTGTCAATTATATCAAAAGACAAAAAGAGCATCACAAAGATGCAAATTTTGAAGATGAATATCGTACTTTGCTGAAAGAAGCAGGTATTGAGGCGGACGAAAAGTATATTTTCTGATGTGGCAGGCTTGTAACGCTGTAAGCGTTTCCTGTGCATAACCCCCAGATTTATCTGGGGGAAGAAAAAGGGAGTACAAAACTCTGTAAGAGTTTCCTCTTTTATTGGACAGGCAGGCGAAAAAGGAAACTCCTCCGGAGTTTTGGGGGTTGTGCCAGCCTTTACCCCCAGATAAATCTGGGGGTTATGCACAGGAAACGCCTAACGGCGTTAGAGGAAGTATCGTCAAAGATACACCCGCCTGAAACTCGAAGCCGAAACAGGCAAAAAAGTAGTTAGTCCGCTGAATGCGAAAAATATTTTAAGTATTGAAAAATAAATAATTATGAACAAACCAAATCCAGACATAAAATTTCCCGTACCAAATGTTGATACAGTTTGTTATGTGAAACCGCTTATCAAAAATCCAAATGTGATTGTTGGCGATTTTACTTATTTTAGCGATGACGAAAATCCTGAAAATTTTGAGCAACACATCACGCATTTTTACGATTTTTATGACGACAAACTGATTATCGGCAAATTTTGTCAGATTGCAAAAGGCGTTACTTTTATGATGAATGGTGCAAATCATAAAATAAATGCTTTTAGTACCTATCCATTTTATATTTTTGAAGGTTGGAACGCAAAAATTCCGGCAATAAACGAAATGCCATTAAAAGGCGATACCATTATTGGCAACGATGTTTGGATTGGCGAAAATGCTACGATTTTGGCAGGTGTAAAAATTGGCGATGGTGCAATTATCGGTACTCGTAGTATTGTAACAAGCGATGTAGAGCCTTATACCATTGTTGGTGGAAATCCGGCAAAACCTATTCGCAAACGCTTTGACAAAGAAACGATTGACTTTTTACTCAATCTAAAATGGTGGAATTGGAGTATTGAAAAAATCAAACAAAATATTGATATTCTTACAAATGCAGATATTGAAAAATTAAAAAATATATAATCTTTAAAAATATGTCAAAAACCCTTTTCGACAAAATCTGGGACGCCCACATCGTAACCGAAGTAGAGGACGGTCCCACACAGTTGTACATCGACCGTATGTACTGCCACGAAGTAACCAGTCCGCAAGCCTTTGCGGGACTGCGCGCGCGAGGATTGAAAGTTTTTCGTCCTGCGCAAATCACTTGTATGCCCGACCACAACATTCCGACCGTCAATCAGGAATTGCCGATTGCTGACCCGGTGTCGAAAAATCAAGTCGATACGCTGGACAAAAACGCCCGTGATTTCGGCGTAAACTACTACCCGATGGGACACCCGAAAAACGGCGTTATCCACATCGTTGGTCCCGAAAACGGACTGTCCCTGCCCGGAATGACAATGGTTTGTGGCGACAGCCATACCTCCACGCACGGCGCAATGGGCGCAATCGCTTTTGGTATCGGTACTTCCGAAGTGGAAATGGTGCTGGCTACGCAATGCGTTTTCCAGTCGCGCCCCAAGACGATGCGCATCAATTTTGAGGGAAAACTCAAAAAAGGCGTTACCGCAAAAGATGTTGCGCTGTATATGATTGCCCAACTCACAACGGGCGGCGCAACAGGCTATTTCGTAGAATATGCCGGCGAAGTTGTCCGCAATATGACGATGGAAGAACGCCTTACGCTGTGCAACCTCTCTATCGAAATGGGTGCACGCGGCGGTATGATTGCGCCCGACGAAACGACTTTTGCCTATATCAAAGGTAGAGAATTTGCCCCAAAAGGCGAAGAATGGGACAAAAAACTCGCCTATTGGAAAACTTTGAAAACCGATGCCGGTGCAAAATTCGATAAAGAGTTGACTTTTTATGCGGAAAACATTGAGCCGATGGTAACTTACGGTACCAATCCGGGTATGGGAATGGGCATCAACGACACCATTCCAACGCTTGATACGATTGACGAGGCAGGTCGCATTTCTTTCCAAAAATCGTTGGATTATATGGGTTTCAACGCCGGCGAAAAAATCGTTGGCAAGCCGATTGACTATGTTTTCATTGGCAGTTGCACCAACGGACGCATTGAGGATTTCCGCCAATTTGCCAACTTTGTGAAAGGTAAAAAGAAAGCCGAAAATGTGGTTGTGTGGATTGTTCCCGGCTCGTGGGCGGTGGACAAACAAATGCGTGCCGAAGGTTTGGACAAAATTCTTGCCGACGCAGGAATGGAAATCCGCCAACCCGGTTGCTCGGCGTGTTTGGCAATGAACGACGACAAAGTGCCTGTGGGAAAATATGCCGTTTCGACTTCCAACCGCAACTTTGAGGGACGGCAAGGACCGGGCGCGAGAACGATTTTGGCAAGTCCGCTTGTGGCGGCGGCTGCGGCGATAACAGGGAAATTGACTGACCCGAGGGATTTTATGTAAAAAAGAAAAAAATATGAAAAAGAAAATTGCTCTTTTGCTTACAGTATTTTTAATTCCCACGATGCTTTTTGCTCATAATCCGGGAGGGGCGGTTGCCATAATTGCTTTAATAATAATTTTTATTATTCTGCCAATAATTGCTTCGTTTTTTTTGACAAAACGAATTAGCAGGCATATTACTATCTATGATGAACCAAAGAGGCCTGTTATTGTGGCTATTATTGGGTTGGTTTTGTTTATTTTAATAACGATAATATCATATAATGTTCTTATGTTTTTTTCTGGATATTAAAAATTTTAAAAATAATGGGAAAATTTATAACACTTACTTCATCGGTAGTTCCTTTGCCGATTGAAAATGTCGAAAATCCATAAAACAATATGCAAAAATCAAACCAAGAAATAATAATTTACAATGCTGACGACGGCAAAACAAAAGTCGCTTTGATGGCACGCGACGACAATGCTTGGCTCAATCAAAATCAGTTGGCAGCGGCGGCGGCAGCGATAACGGGTGGCTGTGGCGGCTTATTGAAAAATGTAATATTTCGCTATCGAACCATCAAATAAGGAAACAATGCTTTATCTTGTCGAAACTACGCAAGCTAATTTTTCGCGTATTTTTTTCCCTGTTTTGGCATTGTACAGTTCGATGTACATTGCGTAAATGCCGATGCTTGCAGCTTTATTGCGGTCGGTACTTCCGTTCCATGTAACTGTTCCTTCGATACCGAGTTCCTCGCCCGAACAAACAGTTCTGATTTTTTGCCCAGACGCATCGTACACCGTAATTATTGCCGAGTAACCGCCTTCGGGCATTTTGTAATGCAATATTAAGATGTCGTCTATTCCATCATTGTCGGGTGTAAATACCTTGTTTTCGAACCAAAACATTTTTTCGCTTGCGTTTTTTTCGGGAACGCGGTATTGCGAGTTTTTATACCCTGGCGTACCGTAATTTACCAATGCCGATGCCGACAGCCAATTGTCTGCTTTTTGCGTTTCGGCGAATGGGTCTATTCGTTCCAAAGCTACGCCTTTTACATTTTTAATTAATGGATAATGCCATTTCGATGAATAAGTCAGTTGGTCGAAAATAATATCGTATGCCGATGTGCAAAGCACAAGCGTAGCGCTTTCGTTATTTAACGAAGGTATCGCAACGACGGCAAAACGAGCGGTGTCGGGAGCATTGAAATATTCTCGTTCTATATCCGGCGTTTTGCAAAGCGCCAAATATCCTCCGGGTAAAATTATCGTTTCCTGCGGAATGGTAGCGCCTGTGTTATAAGGACTTTGCCCTTCTTTTACAGTCGTTTTCAAAGTCGTAATACGCACACCCGAAACGTCTAAAATCTTATTCGATTTGTTGTAAATTTCGACATATTCTTCGGCAGCATCGGGATTGTTAAACATTACTTCATTGATTACCAAATCGTTCTGTTCGGGCAATTCGGGCAAACCGAATTTAAACTCGTTATTTATCAACGAAAGTCCGTTGGCATCAATTACATTATCAGCAATTAAAGTATATACTGTTTGGGGCTGAAAATCGGAAGAAAAAGTCAATAAAACACTCGAATTATTCGGTTGTGGTTGTACTTTGTTTGGCACGCCCATTCCTTCCGAGACAAAGAATGCCGCAGAAGAAAAATTAACTCGTTTTGAAAATTGAACAAGTAATTGATTGTTGCGTATTATTTCGCCTTCGGCAGTGAACAAAATGGTTGCCGAAATAAATGACGGAGCGGTGATGTTTGTTTCAACAATTGGTCCGGCATAAATATTATCAAAATAATGCTTTCCAAAAAAACCGCTCGTCGATTGTGCTATTGCTATCCCAAAATAAGAATTTGTCGAAATTTCACCGTCTGTTACAGAGCCGCCGAAATTATATAAATTTCCCGTACCGGTTTTATCGTATTCAAGTGTCCACACATTGTCTTCGTCGCGGGTAACTCTTATTTTCAAAATATTGTTCGACGCATTGGTTACATCTTTATCGCCAACGACTATTTCGGTATCTGTTCCGTTTATTCTTTTAAAAAGAGAGATTTTATCGTCTGAAGTGCCGATTTTTACAAAATAACCTGTTATTCCTGTATCCCACAGATTTTGTTTGTCTGACATTAAAAATACATCAACCGTATTCGGATTAGATGTGTTAAATTGCAGATTTGTCCAAAATTCCCACTGGCAATTCGTTGCCACCGAACTTGGCGTAGAAAGGTAAAATTTAGCATCTGCCGTTTGATTGATAGAGTGTAACATATAATTTCCTTCTACATCAATTACTTCAAAGGAATCTTCGTTGCCGCTCCAAGTGGGATTTTCGGTAAATTCGCCGTCCGAAAAATCGTCTTTTAACAAATAAATTTTTTCGGGAATAACAACCTTATAATCCGTTATTTGTAACGAATTTCCCGCCAAATCGGTAATTGTGTGCATTGTTAATGTATAAAAAGTCTCTACAAAAGTTTCGGCAAAAGTTAATGTAACTGTTTGTCCGTCTGCCGATAAAATCGGTTTGCTTAGCAATCCAACACCCGACAAACTAAAATTGTTTTCATCTACAGGATTAATTGGTTCAGAAAAAGATACGGTTAATTGATTATCGTTTGTTATTGCTATCTCGGTTACGGTTGGCGGAATTTTGTCTTTGTATTCTTCGCCAAAGACATAAATATCATCAAAAAAATGATTGTTCGCAGGGGCTGCTATTGCAGATTGTCTGACAAAAATACCTGTATAAGCAGAATTTTCGATATCAGCATTGAAAGTAGGAGTGGCGATAGTCGTAAAAGCATCTCCCCAACCTGTTTTGTTATATTGAAGCGTCCAAATATTTTCCTCGGAGCGTGCTATTTTGATGAAAAAAGGATTGTTTGTGGTCGAATTTACCAAATTACTTTCGCTTGTAATAATAGGCGTTGCCGTTCCGTTCTCTACTTTATACAATACAATTTGTCTTCCGGAAGTGCTTGCGGCGCCATTGCCAACACGCACAAAATAGCCATTTATGTTGTTTGCCGTCAAATTTTGTTTGTCGGACATCAAATAAAAATCAATATTATTTGTGGTTGATGTGCCAAACTTTAAATTTACAAAAAAACGCCATTCGCAAACACCAGTCAAAGCAATGTTTCTGCTAATGTAATAATTCGCAGATGTTGCTAACTGACCGGTATTGGATTGCAACTGTTCAGTTGCATTCACGGTAAAATTCCCCACATCGCCTTGCCACCTTTCGGTAAAATTTGCGTCCGAAAAATCTTCAAAAAACTGAACCGGTGATTGTGCACACAAGCCCAAAGGCAATAAAATAAACAACGTTGTAATAATAAAATTTTTCATAATCAATATAAATTAAAATATTTTTCATTATATTTGCACCCATTTTTGTGCAGTGGTGCAAGTCTTTACATTAAAAGGCAAATGTACGAATATCTTTTTATTATCAAATAAAAACCATTAAAAAAAACAAATAATATGAGAGTAGCAATTGTTGGCGTTAGCGGCGCGGTGGGGCAAGAATTCCTTCGCGTACTTGATGAGAGAAATTTTCCGATAGATGAACTCGTTTTATTCGGTTCGTCTCGCAGTGCAGGAAATGTGTATGAATTTAAAGGAAAGAAACATATTGTGAAAGAGCTCGTTCACGGCGATGATTTTAAGGATATAGACATTGCCTTTACCTCTGCCGGCGCAGGAACTTCCAAAGAATTTGCTGCCGATATTACCAAATTTGGCGCTGTGATGATTGATAATTCTTCGGCATTTCGCATGGACGATGACATTCCGTTGGTAGTACCCGAATGTAATGCGGCAGATGCAAAAAACCGCCCGCGCGGCATTATTGCCAATCCAAATTGCACAACAATACAAATGGTGGTTGCTTTGCAGGCAATCGAAAATATATCGCACATCAAGCGCGTGCATGCAGCTACTTATCAGGCGGCATCGGGCGCAGGCGCAACGGCTATGGACGAATTGGTAGAACAACAAGCCCAACTTGTGCGCGGCGAAGAACCTACGGTAAAGAAATTTGCGTATCAGCTGGCATACAATTTAATCCCTCACATTGACGTATTTACCGAAAATGGTTACACGAAAGAGGAAATGAAAATGTACCACGAAACCCGCAAAATCATGCATTCGGACGTGGAAGTCAGCGCAACATGTGTGCGTGTTCCTGCCTTGCGTGCTCATTCGGAAGCTATTTGGATAGAAACCGAACGCCCTGTTTCGGTAGAAGAAGCCACGCAAGCATTTAAAACCGCCGAAGGGATTGTGCTTCAAGACGAGCCTGCAAACAAGGTATATCCGATGCCGTTGTTTGCGGCAGGCGAAAGTCCTGTATTTGTGGGACGTATCCGGAAAGATATTTCCAATCCTAACGGTTTGACGTTTTGGTGCGTGGGCGACCAAATTAAAAAAGGAGCTGCATTAAACGCAGTACAAATCGCCGAATATTTGGTGAAAGAAGGCGAAGTGAAGTAAATTTGCGATTTGCAATTTAACAGAAACGTTTGTTACAAGCTTTGTAGCAAGCGTTTTTTTTAGTCTTTCAAGCGAGCAATAACAGTCTCGTTTCCGGTGGTTTTTTCGCCCACCTCAACGAATATTTCGGCATTGAGCGGCAAGAATAAATCCACGCGGGAACCGAATTTGATAAAGCCCAAATGTTCGTTCAAATGACAGGCTTTTCCGGGTGCGGCGTATGTTACAATACGGCGAGCCAATGCGCCGGCTATTTGCCGTATCAGTATTTTTGTTTTGTTTCCGGTTTCGATAACAATAGTCGAACGCTCGTTTTCGTGGCTCGATTTTGGCAACCATGCCGCCAAATGCCGCCCTGCATGATGTTTCGATTCAAGCACCGTTCCCGCAATCGGATACCAGTTTGCGTGTACGTTAAACACCGACATAAAAATTGAAACTTGCATTCGACGGTCGTCAAAATACTCGTTCTCGTCGGTAGGCTCTACTGCAACTATCCGCCCGTCGGCAGGTGCAATTATTAGGTTGTTGTCGTCAATATCAGCTTTGCGTTTCGGATTTCTGAAAAAATACAGGAAAAACCCGAAAGTAAGTATGGATAATACCATATTTGCCGCAAGGATTACCGTATGCGCATTGATATACCAAAACAAAATGATATTCATTGCCACCAACACAAACAGCAAAACCGATAAAATCGTGCGTCCTTCTTTATGTATTCTCATCACAGTTTTAAAAGATTTATAAGGTTATAATAATAGTTGCAAATAAACAGAAATGGCTATCGCTGCAAAAAGTATGCTGTCGAACCGGTCTAATATTCCGCCGTGTCCGGGTAGAATATTTCCGGAATCTTTCACATCTAATGTTCGTTTAAATAAGGATTCGCTCAAATCGCCCAAAGTGCCGAATACGACAATTATCAGCGAAAACCCGAGCCATTGCCAAAGTGTAAGCGTTGTTTCAAATTGTGCAAAAACACAGGCTGCGCCCATAGCAAAAGCGAGCCCGCCGAAGAAGCCTTCCCATGATTTTTTCGGCGAAATGCGTTCAATCATTTTGTGTTTTCCCATTCTCATGCCGACCAAGTATGCGCCGGTATCGTATATCCAAGTAATCACAAAAAATGCAAGTATAAGAACTTCGTGATAACAATTGTCAAATAAATTTGAAACAGGAAAAGCGATAAAATTAAGTAGCGCAAAAGGCAAAGCCACATACATTTGCCCTAAAACAAAAAACGCCAAATTGAGCATCGGATTTTTCTTTTTCCGGAATAATTCGGCTATAAAAACAATCCCTGTAAATGAAAAATAAACTCCAAGCGGCTCTATTCTGTCGCGAATAATGGCAATGTAAAACAGGCTTGCAAACAATAACGCGGCGCCGATAGCAGGCACAACCGGATTAATATCAACCTCATATTTTGTACTAACCAATTTATGAAATTCGATTATTCCCAACACTGAAATAAGCAGAAATATTGCGCCAAAAGTATATTCATGACACAAAACACAAAACACCAACAGCCCTGCAAATAAAACTCCGGTAAGAGTTCGTTGTATAAAGTTTTTGGTCATTTTAGGAAGTTAAAGAGTTGTGATTGTGATTTTATTATTTCTGCAAAAGTACACACAAAAAATCATTTTTCCAAAATCAAAATAGCACAAATAAAACTATTTCTTTCCGTTAGCATTAAGCAGTTCTTCGCTTCGCGACACCCACGGGCGTTTTCCAAAAATTTGCTCCAAATCTTCGGTAAACATCACTTCCCGTTCCATAAGTAATTCGGCTAATTCGTGATGTTCTTTTTGGTTTTCAATCAATATTTTTTTGGCTCGTTCGTATTGTGCTTCTACAATTTTTTTGACTTCGGCATCAATCAATTCGGCGGTTTTTTCACTGTATGGTTTTGTAAATCCGTATTCCGATTGTCCTGTAGAATCGTAGAAACTCATATTTGCCAATTTTTTGCTCATTCCGAAATAGCTAACCATCGCATACGCCCGTTTAGTAACCCGCTCCAAATCGTTCAGCGCGCCGGTCGATGCATCGTTAAAGAACAGCTCTTCGGCGGCACGACCTCCCATAGTGGAGCACATTTCGTCGAGCATGTGCTCGCGCGTGGTCAAAACTCGCTCTTCGGGCAAATACCAAGCTGCGCCCAATGCCTCGCCTCGCGGCACGATTGTAACTTTTACCAAAGGAGCGGCATGTTCCAACTTCCAACTGATGGTGGCGTGCCCTGCTTCGTGAAAAGCAATGGCTTTCTTTTCTGCCGCAGTGATTATTTTATTTTTCTTTTCAAGTCCTCCGATAATTCTATCTACGGCATCTAAAAAGTCTTGTTTTTCTACTTGTATTTTGTCTTTTCTCGCTGCGATAAGCGCCGCTTCGTTACACACATTTGCAATATCTGCGCCCGAAAAACCGGGTGTTTGTTTTGCCAAAAATTCAATATCCAAGTTTGTTTCTAATTTCAAGGGACGAAGATGTACGTTGAAAATATCTTTCCGTTCTTGCACATCGGGCAGTTCTACTTGTATTTGCCTGTCGAAACGACCGGCTCGCAGCAAGGCTTTGTCCAATACATCGGCTCTGTTTGTCGCCGCAAGGATAATCACGCCCGAATTGGAACCAAAACCGTCCATTTCGGTCAGTAGTTGGTTGAGCGTGCTCTCGCGTTCATCGTTTGCTTGAATCGCGCTGCGGCTTCGCGCCCGCCCGACGGCATCTATCTCGTCAATGAAAATAATACAGGGCGATTTTGCCTTTGCCTGACGGAATAAATCGCGTACACGCGATGCGCCAACTCCTACAAACATTTCGACAAAATCGGAGCCCGACAAGGTAAAGAAAGGTACATTTGCCTCGCCTGCTACGGCTTTTGCCAAAAGGGTTTTTCCTGTTCCCGGAGGTCCGACCAACAAAGCGCCTTTGGGAATTTTTCCGCCCAACTCGGTGTATTTTGAAGGATTTTTTAAGAATGAAACGATTTCTTCGATTTCCTGTTTTGCTTCCGAAAGTCCGGCAACATCTTTAAATGTTGTTTTTGTGGAAATATTGTCTTTGTCGAATAATTGCGCTTTCGACCTGCCCACATTAAATATGCCTCCCATTGCGCCTGCGGCGGCTCCGCCATTCATTCGGCGCATAAAAAACAACCATAATCCAATGAAAAACAGAATGGGGAAAAATGACCAAAATGCGTCCCAAAAATCTCTGCTTTCCTCGTATTTGAGGTCTCCTTTATATTCTAAATCGCGCAAATCTTTCGATAATTCTTCTGCTGATGAGACTTTTATTATCAATATTGGCGGTGTTTTAGAATTGGTTGCTTTCTCACCAAATATCGTTTTTACAGAATCTTGAACGACTTCGGCTTTTACCGTATTTTTATTTGTGATGACAATTATTTTAGAAACGGTTTCATTTTTTACGTATTGTTCAAATTGTTTATATGAAATTTCTTTTTGTATAATATCGGGCGCCCAAAAATAGTATCCCATGAATGCTATCGCAATAACGGCGTATAGCCAGTAAAAACTCGGTTTAAATCCATTTCCTTTGGGAAGAGGCGGTGGCGGAATATTTTTTTTCTTTTGTTCCATATTTTTTCTTTCTGAAAAATTTGCTAAAAACGACTGCAAATGTACTATTTTTTAATGAGAAAACATGTCATTATTGCAAATCGGGAATGAGTTTCAATTTTGCATCTGACCAAAGTTGTTCCAAATCGTAAAACGAGCGGGTTTCGCGATGAAATATGTGTACCAATGCCTGCCCATAATCCATTGCAACCCACAAGGCATTTTCCATTCCGTCAACGGCAAGCGGTTTCACTTCTATTTGCTTGCGAACAAAATCCTTCACGCTGTCGGCAATCGCGGCGACTTGCGTGGTGGAATCGCCTTCGCAAATTACAAAATAATCGCAAGCGCGTTCGCTCAATTTAGTCATATCGACAATGACGATGCGCTTCCCTTTTCGCTCTTGAATGCCATCTACGATGCTATTGAGCAGTTTTTTATCCGATTTCATGTGTATATAATTTTATTTTTCTATTGTTTTATACTTTTTACAAAATCGCTGCGTTTTCCCGCAAATATTTCGTATTTGCAAAAAAGACAATCCAAATCGCCGTTGAGCAATTTTATCTTTTTGCTTGGTTTCAATCCGATTCGGTTTAGCAAATTTTCGTCAGAACTGATTATCCATGCGCTATTTCCTGCAAATTTGAATTTCAACATGCGACCGATATTTTCGTATAATTCGGTTGCATTTTTCATATCCAAACGCTCGCCGTAAGGCGGATTTGTTAACATTAAACATTTTCCTTCGGGAATATCAAGGTTTTTTATATCCGCTGTGTGAATTTCGATGTATTTATTTAACCCTGCATTTTTTATATTTTCCTGCGCGATGCTTACGGCTCTGGCTGAAATATCGAAACCATATATTTTAAAGTCGAAAGAACGTTCATTGTCGTCGTTGTTGTAAACTTCATCAAAAAGATTTTTGTCGAAATCCTTCCATTTTTCAAATCCGAATGATTTCCGGAAAATTCCCGGCGGAATATTCAGTGCAATAAGAGCCGCCTCGATAAGAAAGGTTCCCGAACCGCACATCGGGTCAATAAAATTGCTTTTTCCGCTCCAACCGGCAAGCAGCAGCATTCCAGCCGCCAATGCTTCGTTAATAGGCGCTTGGGTTTGCGCCGTGCGATAGCCGCGTTTGTGGAGCGACTCGCCCGAACTGTCTAACGACAACGTACAATCGTTTTGTGCAATGTGGATATTGAGCATCACATCGGGATTCGACACGCTCACGGAAGGACGTTTGTCGTATTTTTCTTTGAATTGGTCGACAATGGCATCTTTTACGCGATATGATACAAACTTGGAGTGAGTAAATTTGTCGGAAAAAACTACGCTATCCACCGCAAACGAAGTAGTTGTGTCTAAAAATTTGTCCCAATTTATTTTTTTAATTTGTTCGTACACTTCATCAGGATTGGCGGCTTTAAACTGTGCTATCGGCATCAGAATGCGCGAAGCGGTGCGTAGATGCAAATTTGCCTTGTAAAGAAGCATTTTATCGCCTTCGAACGACACTGCGCGGCGTTGTATTTGCACATGATTTGCGCCTAATTGAATGAGTTCCTTTGCCAGAACTTCTTCCAAACCTTTGAAGGTTTTAGCGAGGTATTGTTTCATTTATGATTTTTTTATTTTTCCATTTCTTATTTCGGAAATCGCTAAATTTCTTTGCTTTAACAGAGAAATTAAGTCTTGTGGAAGTGTGCAAATTTTGGTGTAATTAACTTTCATTGTAGCATATATAAAAAAAACGACCCGCACATTTGAGCATTGTAAAGAGGCTTTGCAGGCACTGGTACGACAAAAGTACAACAAAATATTTAATCCACAAAATAAAAACACAAAAAATCTGTCCGTATGAAAATTTGTGCATACGGAAAAATTTGTCGTTCTTTTCTTTTTATTCACTATTACTTACCTACTTGACTTACGGCAGGCGTTTTTGTCGTTTTTATTCCTCGTTTTTTGTTACTTATAGTCCGTTGTACGAAAATCTACAAAGTTGTAATTTTGTATTTTCAAATTTCTATGAATATCCAAGAGAAAATAGGTATCAGATTGCGTGAATTACGCACAGAAAAAGGATTAAGTCAAGAAAAATTCTCGTTTGAATGTGGTCTTGACAGAACTTATATTGCGAGTATTGAGCAAGGGAAACGCAATGTTTCAATCGTCAATGTTGAAAAAATTGCCAAAGCATTTGATATGTCTTTTTCCGACTTTTTTAACTCTAAATTATTTCAAACATCATGAATATCAACGATTTTGAAAATATGATTTTGGCAGAATTAAAATCTGTAACCGAGGAAATTCTTGCTAATAATCTTACTCCAAACATTTCCGCAAAAGCAAGGGCAGGTGCGGAAATTAGCAATTTACTTGAAAAACAATTCGTTACTGAAACACAAAATCATCAATATTTCAAAAAGTCGCAATATTCGCCCGAAGGTGCAACGAAAAATCCTTGGGACACAATGACTTATTTCTGTGTAAATGGACACGAAGAATTGATTTGGATTGATTTTAAGGCAGTTAAAGTTTCAAGTGCAGATAGCAATCCCGATATTGGGACACCCGACAAAATCATAGACTTAATCAATCAAGGTTATTTCTATTTGGCGTACATTTTTGTTTATTATGAAGAAACCGAAAATGGCTTGAAATTTGTAAATAATACTGACAATGAACTTGTTAAAATATACTTTCTGAAAGATATTAGTTCAACTTTTCGTCGAAATCCTAAAAATCAATTGCAGGTAAATATTTCAGCCAAACCCGAAAAGCGCACTCGTGCCGAATTTATCAATATTTTGTTCGATAAGATTACAGAAAGCCACAAGCGACAAATCGAAATATCGGAAAAGAAACTGAAAGAGATTGAAGAAAGCGGAATTAAAGATAAATTGCTGGCAGAAAACGAAAAACAAGAACAGCAAATTAGAAAGATTTAATTTCTTTTTCTATCGTTGCTATTTGCGAAGAAGTTAAGTTATAATAATTGTATATCAGATTGTTAATATTATATATACAGTTATTTTTTTCAAGTGTATTGTTGTAAAATTGTTTACATAAATTTCCGATTTTTTGCTGTAAATCAATATTTTGTGGAATAAATATTGAAGATAAATCACTGATTTTTATTTGTGGCTGTTTGCCTTGCGAAAAACGAATAATATTCATTTGTTGGGCGTAATAAGTAATAAAATCGGAATTGAGAAAACCGCACAAAAAATACAGAAAATCAAGTGTTTTCGACGAATTATCTCGCAACGAAAACACATATAAACTATTATTTGCTGAACTTTTATCAAAATCAAGCGTAGCAATTATTTCTTTTGCCGACTGACGAATAAAAATTTTGGGATTGTCATAAATCACAATTTCTCCCAAGCCAATGCGTTTTTTGTTTTTTATTCCTTGTTTTTCTAATTCTATTTTCAACTCGTCGTTTATGCTGTCCTGCAATGGTTTATTGTAATAAAAATATTTTGTAAAAGACAACTTGCCAAATTTTTCGGATAACGATTTTGAGCCTTGATAATAGGGATAAATTAAATTTTCGTCTTTGTCATTTTTTTGAATGAAAGTAAATTTATCTTCCATATCAAGCAACATTACGCAAGTGCGCAAGTTTTTGTTTGGAAACATCTGCAAAAGCGTTTTGTCTTTTTTCTGTTCTACGTTATCGAAAATTTGTTTAAAAATTCGGCAACCATTGTAACGAAATTTATACTCATCGTCTTTATTTTTCCAATCTGATTGTGGAATAAAATAAGATTTTTGTGTTTTGTTATCAACGATTTTTACTTCATTATTTGTTGATTTTGATTTAGTTAATTTCAAAATAACCTGTCCGCTTGCCACTTCAAAATCGGCAATATTTATTTCCAATTCGTTGATTGTTGTGTTTTCCAACAAATATTTTCGTGTGTATTGATAGGCGGTTTCAAAAAACGAAACATCAATAATGAAACTCAATTTGCCGTTTGGTTTGAGAAAATCAAGCGAATGTTCCAAAAACAGCATTACAAGATTGATTTTCCCATTTTTTACACTTGCGGGAAATTGATTATAATTTCGCAAATAATTTATACGTTGTTCTTCATTTTCTTTTTTATCACGCCTGCCGTACAAAGTAACATAAGGCGGATTTCCAATCACATAATCGAATTGATTATACAAGTTTTCAAATGGTGTTTCGGAATTTTCAGAAAACAAAGAAATGTTTTTTGTCGCATTTTTGGTTGTAAAATCGGCAACAATTCCGTTAAAATTACCTGTATATTCTTTTTCAAAAAGATAGAAATATAATTTTTTGATATTCGATTTGGTTTTCTCAACCATTTCATCTTGAACATCAACAAAATACACATTATTGGAAATGAAAATTGACATCAAAACATCATCGGGGCAATGTTCGTAAATGTCCGTCAATAATTTTAAAATAAAGATTCCTTGTCCGCACGCTGGTTCAAGGATTTTCTTTGAAAAAATATCGTCTTTGACATCAACAATATTCAAAATTTTCTCAATCGTTGCCAAAGAATTAGTCAAAAAAACACCGTTTTTCTTTCGACTTTCCTCACTCAATTTTTGCTCGTAACCATTTTGATTACAGACAATTTTGCTGAGAAATTTGAAAATATGTCTCCTTGTTTTTAACTCTTTTATCAACATTGTTCAATAATTTGCGGTAAAGAAAAACAGTTGGTCTTATTTACAACCCTTTCTCTTAATAAAGCCTTTTTGTTTGGAAAATTTCTGGAAAGAATTATGTCGATCGCTGATAGTAAAGAACATTGTATAAGTTGCATCTGGTTGGTTATATAGAATACACATCTAGTGATGCACGGTTACATGAACGTTAAACAATCAGATGTGTATTTTATATAACCAACGAGATGCAACTTATACACTGTTCTTTATTATTATCAGCGCTCTACATGTTTCGGGCGGTTTTTCCGCCCATCATCA